>Ga0105350_10000956_pt1 | contig 18908 bp, 16 predicted proteins | sample EN1Hudsemesocosm_FD_83506 | JGI IMG/M metagenome (GOLD analysis project Ga0105350, IMG submission 83506) | Methane-oxidizing microbial communities from mesocosms in the Hudson Canyon - EN1E Hudson Canyon | ecosystem: Environmental > Aquatic > Marine > Cold seeps | place: Hudson Canyon... | reverse complement strand
ACAGGTCAAATTATTACAGTGGATGGTGGGCGTTCTTTGTAAATGATACGTTATGTGATGGAATAAAGTTTTTTATAAACAGCCGCGATTTGTCATTTTTTCAAGTTCAAGATTGATATACACTAAATAAGATCATATCAGTAGTAAATAATAGGAGCGAATGTGGACCAAATTGAAGCACGTTCAATGCAAGCCAAATGCATCATAAATTTAATGACTGTCGTGGCTAAAGATAATTTGTCATACACTCAAAGAGATGACTTAAAAAGTAAAGCATATGATATTGGGTGCTTGGTTGGGATGTTAGAGGGCGAAATTTTTAAACAGTTTCGCAGCAAGGTTAGTATTGTTGATGGCCTTCCTTTTAAAGGCGAAATCCTTGCAGAGTTTGTAAATGGTATTACGGTGGTAATTCATCGCTTATTATTAGATGAGAACCAAGAACAGCTCGCTCAAGATCAAAAACGCTTGGATGCAATCCGTGCAGAGCTTAAGCAAAACTTGAACCACACTGAAACCTTACTCGAAAATGCCACTCGACTTGAAGGTGCTTTGACGAATAGCTCACTTTATGGTGATTCTGTTGAAGTACTTGATTCCTTTAGAAGTCACATAGGAACGATGCGGAGTATGCACCAAGTGAAAGGCCAAGAGCATGACATGTTAAATATCCTGGTAGAGAAAAACCAGGAGCTACTAGGGCATACTGATAGAACGCTTAAAGCCTTACCAAAAATGGATGACATAACGGCTAAGCTGGACCTGAACAAAGAGTTTAAAAGATTGGAGCAAGCCAGCATTGAAGTGAGTGCGTGATTTGCTTCTAAGTTGTATTCAATAACGCATAAAGGTTTTGTAGTTATCAAAAGCTAGTAACCCAATGTTTAGATGCATTGGGTTATTTTTGTCTAAATGTTGTACAGCTTAATTTTCCATCCGATATTCTTCTTTTAAGCTATAAACTTCTTCTTGATAGATTTTTTCAAACCGTTCAGCGTTTGCAATAGGCGCTTCTATAAAGGTTCTAGCAAGCTCTGTTTGTAGTTCAGAGTTGCTGGGTTTTGTTAAGATATTGATGGCATACTTTGAAAAATCACGAATCATGAAATCAAATATTTCTTCGGTAAGATCATCGCTAATCCCTTTAATAGCTTTATTTTCTAGAATTAACTGCCCGTATACAACGAGAGTAAAACAGTCACCCAGCGCTAATAAGTAATCAATATCCTTTGCTTGTTTTTCATCAGGTGTTGCTTTGATCAAAAAGTTCTTGAAAGCTTTGATTTGTTGTTTGAAAACATTAACATTGGGCAGATCCACACTGTTATAAGCAATGTTGTAATCATGAAATTGAATTTTTCCTAAGCCTTTTGTCGGCCCTTGATTAAATAGGAAGTCATCATTACACGCATCATCACGTCTAGGGACTTCAGCAAATTCAGCAGGATTAAAGAAATAATTCTGCATAAACTTAATGATGAGTGCCATATTGACATGAACTGTGCCTTCTAACTTTGGCAACATGCGAATTTCATGGGCGGCAATTTCAAAGAAGGGTTCTTTTTCAAAGCCTTTTGCTGCAATAATATCCCAAAGATGGTTAATAACATCCTCACCTTGAGAGGTAACTTTCATTTTTACCATTGGGTTAAATAAAAGGTATCGACGATCTTCTAACGAGGCGCTACGCAGGTAATCAGTCGCACGTTCAGCAAATAGCTTCATCGCACAAACACGAGCATAGGCGTCAACAAATAAGCGTTTAACATGTGGGAAGTCGGTGACGAAATTACCATAAACATTTCTATTCGCTGCGTGTTCAATTGCTTCAAAGAAAGCATGCTCACAAAGTCCGATTGCGCCAAAGCCCAAGTTAAATTTACAAATATTGATGGTGTTTAGCATGTTGTCCCATGCTTTAGGGCCTTTTTCCATAATATCAGCGTCGGTGATAGGGTAGTCATTCACCTCATATTCCGCTACATAATTCTGTTCGTTAACCGTATTCTTCACACAGGTATAATTAGGGTGTTTTGAATCAACACCGAAGAATACATAGTCTTCTGAATCAGAGATTTTACCAAAAGTTGACACTAAGGCGGCTTCGTTACCATTGCCTATGTAATATTTATCACCATTGGCTTTATATTCTCCATTTGGTTGCGGGTCGAGCATCATGTCTGAAGAGTAAATGTCAGCGCCATGCTCCTTTTCGGATAAACCAAAAGCAAATACTTCACCATCTTTAAGGAGTTGAGCCGTCTTTGTTTTTATTTCTTCATTGCTGCCCAGCCAAACAGGTGCAAGACCTAGCATCGAAACTTGAAAGGTATACCAATAAGTGATGCCATAGAAACCAGTGATTTCAGCGAAGGTGACATTTCTAAAGGTGTCCCAGCGTGACTCGTCATCGCCATATCCACTCGGTGTCATCAAGGTGGCAAAAATTTGATTTTCTTTCATGAATTCTACAAATTCATAATTCCAGTTTTTCTCGTGCCAATCTTTCTTGATACTTTTTAAGCCCTTATTCTCCATAAAATCGATGACCTTTTGCATCAATTCTTTGGTTTTAGGGTCTTTATATTCGATGTTATGTTTTTTGGGGTTAAACAACATACAGCCACTCCTTGAATTTATTGTTAATACAGCGCTTGAACTTTAACAGCCTAGAGAAATTCTGTGATAAAAAAGATTGGCCAACTAAGTAGTAAATGACGCTTGGGTATGCAAAAGGAGCTAATAAGATGCTTTGAATTTACACTTTGCAGGTGTTGTTCTAAGCAAGAATAACACCTGATTAAAATTACTGTTTACAGTGCGGCGTAACGCTTTCGATAAATCTTAGTGAGTTTCTTTAATCTAATTTGGTCACTTATCAATGAAACAACCGGAGAAGCATTAAGTTTAGGTTTTTTTCCGTCACCCATGCGTTGTAGTTGTCTTTTGGTGATGGCCATATTTGCTACACCTGAAAGCGTTTTATCTTTCCAATTCACGACAGGAATGACAGCATTTGTGTCTGGGGAGTTTTTCCACACATTAGGTAAAGAGGGGTTGAACGCCAGCGCACGACCCATACCCACCATAGAAATACCTTCTTGTACTACTTTATTTGCTACTTCTGAGCGAAAAATACCACCCGTCGTCATAATTGGTATGGATGCTTTTTTTGAGATTTCTTTCGCAAACTCAAGAAAATAGGCTTCTCTAGCAAGGCTTCTGCCATCGGCTGTATTACCTTGCATGGCGGGGCTTTCATAACTTCCACCTGATAGCTCAACTAGATCAACATTTAAATGACCGAGCTGTTCAACAACTTTAATAGCATCTTCAGCATCAAAACCCCCGCGCTGAAAGTCTGCAGAGTTCAATTTCACGGAAATGACAATATTTGTAGGTAAGGCAGTTTTAACGGCTTTGATTACCTCATAAAGTAAGCGAGCTCTGTTTTCGAGAGAGCCGCCCCACTGGTCTTGGCGCTTATTCGTTAAAGGCGAAAGGAATTGGGACAATAAATATCCGTGAGCAGCATGTATCTGAATACCGTCAAAGCCAGCTTCAACAGCACGAGTGGCAGTAGTAACAAATCGCTGAATTAATTCTTGAATTTCAACTTCTGCCATCGGTTGAGGTTTGCCAAACAGTTTACTGTGCTTACCTAAATCGAGCGCAATATCCGAAGGTGAAAATACCTTGCCGCCCATTGCTGCATAAACTTGTCTTCCCGGATGGTTAATCTGCATCCAGATCTGTGTATTTGATTTGTGAACGCTATTAGCCCATTCCTTAAACGGATCAAGTGGTGTGTCACTTTCGAGTGCAATGCCTCCTGGGCCTGTCATAGCTCTATGATCAACCATCACATTACCAGTGATTAACAAGCCTGCGCCACCTTCAGCCCAGGTCTGATATAGTCTAAAGATGCTTTCACCTGGGAGGTGCCCACTTGCTGCCATATTTTCTTCCATTGCGGCTTTTGCTAAGCGGTTATTTAGTGTTGTGCCATTAGGTAAGGTCAATGGCTGATAAATAGCTTGTGTCATGTTTGAGTAACCTTGCAAAAAATAATAATTCAAAGTATAAGCTTAAAGTTAACTTTAATGTCAATACTTAGTCTCGGGAGAAGTTCATGCGCATTGGGGAGTTATCGAAACTTAGCGGCGTAGCGGCACACACAATTCGATTTTATGAAACAAAAGGACTTCTGCCGAAAAGTAAAAGGTCGAGAAATGGTTATCGATTATATTCAGATGATAGTGTTCAACGTTTGTCAAACATCTCATGCGCCAAAAGATTAGGATTTAGTCTAGGTGACATGAATACCGTACTGCTTGGAAATAAAGAAAAAGAGAACTTGGATCATGACAAAGTTGTCCTGCAATTAGATAATCGCTTAGTAGAAGTGAGCGCTATGATAGAGCGCCTCGAATCACAAAAAACTGAAATCAATGCGCTAAGGTCTCAATTAATATCGACTTGGGATCAAGGAGCATGCCTTAATACAGGTCAGGTCAATGCCGTCGGTTCAAATACGGATAAGCAATGAAATGTCAAAATGTCTAAAGTGTTGAGAAAGTTTAAACGTATATTAGAATAATCAATTAATTTCTTCGTGAGAACAATTATATGAATAACCCCCAGGTGTATCAAAAATCAGCCATGCCAGTGGATGTTGAAAAAGGTAAAAATTACTTTTGGTGTTCATGCGGAAAAAGTAAAAAACAACCCTTCTGTGATGGCGCGCATAGCGGATCTAACTTTAGCCCTATTGTTTATCAGGCAGATAAAACTCAGACAGTTTTTTTGTGTGGTTGTAAGCATTCAAATAATGCCCCATTGTGTGATGGCACTCATGGATCCTTGCCATGAGCTTAGGAAATGAAATGTTTAAAGGCATGAAAACTGTTTCATTTTTTAAGCGAGATGAACTTAGCGGCATTAAAATTCAAAATAGTCATGCTGAAGCTGAAATATTTATTCAAGGAGCCCAATTAACACATTTCCAAGCAAGCGGAAAACAAGCAACTATCTGGTGTAGTAGAAGTGCACGCTTTAAAAAGCACAGTGCAGTCAGAGGAGGAATACCTTTGTGTTGGCCTTGGTTTGGCGATTTGAATAAAAACCCAGAAAGGGTAAAGGCATCAATGCTACCCACAGCAGTTAATGCACATGGTTTTGCCAGAAACCTTCAATGGGAGCTTAAAGAAATATCTGAGCCATCCCCATCAGAGACTATTGTTAAAATGGCTTTATCATCAAATGAATATACTCAAAGTTTGTTCCCTCATGCTTTTCAGTTAGTCGTTGAGTTTTCGATTAGCGACCAACTGTGCATACATTTTTTGGTCATAAATACCGGTAAAGAATCTTTTTCTTATACGGCGGCGCTACATAGCTACTTCGCCATTGGTGATATCACTCAAAGTACAGTTAGTGGTTTTGATCAAGGGGTTTATATTGACGCGCTTGATCATTGGCAGCAGAAAATTCAAGAAGGTTGTATTAACGTTGATGGTGAGGTAGATCGGATTTACCTAGATACACCTGATACTTGTCGTATTCAGTGCGCTCAAAAAAATAGGCTAGTTCAACTAGATACCGTAGGTAGTCGATCGACAGTGATATGGAACCCTTGGATAGATAAAAGCAAACGATTAAGTGATTTTGATAAAACTGAATATAAAGAAATGTTATGTATAGAAACTGCTAATGCGCTTCAAGATTATGTGACATTAAAACCCGGTAAAGAGCGTAATTTAACGCTCAAATTAACGGAAGTGTAGACCGCTCAAGGCTTATTTATTCTTTGCTTTTTTTAGCATATTAGCGCCTATCAGCAACATACGCAGTTGTTGTCTAGCCCTGTCTGCATGGAAGAGTCTTTCCTTTTTGGGAATATCTAAGCAAATCCCGCCAAGATGAAACACAATGACCACCATTGATTCAGCAAGTAAATTTGTAAACTCTTTATCTGTTGCGGTTAATTCTTTCTCAGCTTTTTCGCTTGGATGGGCTCTGAGTACAAGGTCTTGTTCTAATTCCGTTACGAAATAGTTGACCTCTAATTTTATAGCTGCTCTAAACTCTTGCGCATTGCCTGAATGTTCTCTTAGCAGCAGTCTAAAGTGATTAGGGTGACTGATTATATATTCCATAAACGTGTCTACAGATACATCAATCGCGGTGCCTTGATCCACAATTCGAGACCTGGCTTTGCGTAAAAGTTGTCGTAGTGATAAACCGGCCTCTTCGACCAATGCGATACCCAGATCATTCATGTCATCAAAGTGTCGATAGAATGAAGTGGGGGCAATTCCTGCAGCGCGTGTAACTTCTCTCAGGCTAAGGCTTGAAAAGACTCTTTCCACACTCAATAAACCAAATGCAGCATCTAGAAGTGCACGACGGGTCTTTTGTTTTTGCTCTGAACGAGAAGCCACTACTATACCTTGTTACTGTAAATTGATTGATAAGCATTGAGCCATAATATTAAGTGCTCAATGATGAGAAAATTTAAAAACAGGGAGTCTACATGTTTTCCAAAGATAAATCGCCCGTACGCTATGAAAATCAGTATAGATTAGGTTTATTGTTTTGGTTCTTGCCACCAGTTTTCAATACCAAGTTTATACGGAGTAGCTACTGTAGGGCGAGAAAATTTATTCCATGACGCTAGTCTATGAAAGCTAAGGTGCCAGTTAGGGATGGTGTAATGTTCCCACAACAGTACACGATCCAAGGCTCTCATCGCATGTACTAATTCTTCTCTTTTCCTGGCTTTTAACACTTTGTTAATTAGGGCATCCACTACCGGTGACTCAATACCTGCGTAGTTTTGACTGCCTTCTATCGAACTATTTGATGAGTGGAAATAATCTCTTTGCTCATAACTAGGTGCGTTGCCTTGGCCCAAAGAAACAGTGGTCATATCATAATCAAATTGATCCAAGCGGGTTTTATATTGCGTGGTGTCAACCAGTCTTGCTTCTGCTTTGATGCCTAACTTCTCAAGATTTTTGATGAAGGGTAAAAGTACACGCTGTATACCGGCTTGACGGCTAAGAATTTCAAAGGTAAAAACTTTCCCTGAATTGACGTTCGTTAACTGGTGGTCCTTTAGCTCCCAGCCTGCTAGTTTTAGTAATGCAATGGCTTGTCTCGTCTGACGCCTTAGTTTGCCATTACCAGCCGTGACTGATTGTACATATGGCTTGTCAAATAGTGCAGGTGAAAGTTGTTGCTTATAAGTCGTCAATAAATCACGTTCTTCTTTTGTCGGTATATCGCTCGCTGAGAAATCTGAATTAGGGAAGTAGCTGACATTTCGTTGATATGCGTCATTAAACAGAGTTTTATTGGTCCATTCAAAATCGAACATTAAACTTAAGGCTTCCCTAACACGGCTGTCTTTAAAGATTGCTTTTCGAGTATTAAAATAGAAAGCTTGTGTAGTGGAGGGGATGCTGTGTGCAATTTCTTCTTTTAGTACCTTTCCAGATTGTAAGGCAGGGAAGTCATAGGCCATTGCCCAATTCTTGGCTGTGTAATCAAAGAATAAATCAAACTCACCTGCTTTAAACGCTTCGAATGCCACGGTCTGATCACGATAATAATCAATCGTAACTTGGTCAAAATTATAGCGTCCTTTGTAGATATTTAAAGTAGCGCCATTAATATGATTAGACCAAGCCTCTGGTTTACGTTTAAAGGTGATGCTGCTTCCCATTTTATAGTCCGATATTTCATATGGACCGCTCAGTAAGGGTGGTATTTGTGTCGATTTTTCAAAGTCTTTATCTTGCCAATAATGTTCAGGTAATACCGGCATTTCTCCAATTCTTAAAATATTGGCTGCTTGATTTGCGTCTTTAAATTCTACATGGACGATACTAGGAGAAATAGCTCTGACATGTTCGATGCCGAGTAGTGATTGCTGGTATCTAGGGTGACCCTTATTTATTAACGTATCGTATGAGAAAGCGACATCATTGGCATCCATTGGGTGCCCATCATGAAAGCGGGCTTGTTTCCGTAAGGTAAATCGTACCCACTTATAATCTTCAGGGTAGGTCAGTGTCTCAGCAATCAAACCATATGCACTTTGTGGCTCATCGCCTGAGGGGGAGTAATCACCAGTACCCACCAATAAAGTCTCATTTAACTCAGAAAACCCAAAAATAAATTGACCAGGAGTATTAAAGGGGCTCACACCCTTTAAAGTATAGGGATTCAGTGAGTCGTATGAGCCAAATCCCATTAACTTTAGTTGACCACCTTTATTTGCTTCGGGATTCACATAATTAAAATGTTTGAAATTCTCTGGATATTTCAGGTCGCCGTATAAGGCAAAACCGTGCTGCGTGGTTGTATTTAGCGAATTGCTATCCATAGGTGAGTCATTGGCATTGGCAATTGAAAGCGACAATGAACAGGTAAAAACAAATGCAGTACAAAACCTTAACAACAACTCGTTGAACATCCTATTTCCTTTGGTTATTAACAACCTTATTCAAGAGACTCAATGATACTCGAAAAATCCTTTTTTCCATCACCTAATTTTTGTTTATCTTTATACATTTCTAACGCTAGCTTACCTAAAGGGGTCTTGGCGCTATTACTGTTGCCGTTATCAATAGCAAGCCCAAGGTCTTTAGTCATTAAATCTACCATAAAACCCGGTTGATAATTATTTGATGCGGGGCTATTTTCCATTACCGAGGGGAATGGGTTATAGCGTTCTAGTGTCCAGTTTTTACCTGAGCTCGCTAGCATTATTTCAGACAAGATTGCTGGGTCTAAGCCATTTTTCTGACCTAGCTTGAGTGATTCACTGGTACCTATCATTTGTATTGCTAACAGCATGTTATTACACATTTTTGCAACTTGCCCAGAACCACTTTCTCCAGCATGAAAAATATTCTGGCCCATGTCAGCTAATATCTTTTCGGCGCTAGAAAATGCCGTTAAAGTTCCGCCACACATAAAGGTAAGTGATCCTGAAATAGCTGCAGCCACGCCCCCAGAAACAGGCGCATCGACCATGTCTATGCCTTGTAGTTCGCACTGTTGGTGTACTTCTCTTGCTGACTCAGCATCTATTGTCGAACAGTCTATAATCAGGGTTGTGTTGGGTAGTGAGGGTAATAATTTCCCATCTAGATATAGCGCTTTGACATGCTTTCCAGCAGGGAGCATTGATATAACAACATCTGCATTTACACAGGCTTCTTTGGCCGACGTTGCTATCTCAGCGCCAGCTGTCTTTATTTTTTTAAGCGGCATCTCAGCAAGGTCAAATACTTGGAGTTTATATCCAGCCTTAAGTAGGTTCATGGCCATCGGAAAACCCATATTGCCTAAACCAATAAAAGCGATAGTCTTCATTCTTTTATCCTTTTTATATATGTTTTATAAATGATGCTAATTTAAGTAATTGTCTAGGGGATTTACGTCCCAGGGTTGCGTGAAAAATTTATCTATTAGGCTATTTGGAACATGGCTATAGTGTTCGAACTGCCACTTAGGTTGTTTATCTTTATCAATCAATAGTGCTCTCACGCCCTCGGAAAATTCAGGGTAACGGATAATGTTAGTCGCTAGCGTTAATTCACTTTTAAAAATTGTTTGCAGGTCGGCGTACCGATGCCGCCTTAATTGTTCGTAGATTAAAAGGCTCGATAAAGGAGAGCCCGCAGCTAAGGTGAATTTTGCGTGTTTTAGCCATTTACTATCTTCATCAATTTGATAAATTGCGCTCAGAGTGTCGCACAATGAGTTTTGTTGACAAACCCTTTCGAGCACTTCGAGGTTTTCTGTGATATTCGAAACAGGAAAAATGTTGCTATCTTGTGGTGTACGCAAGCTCAATACTTCATCTACTATTTGGTGATTACCTTCACTATCTTCTTTCCAAGTAGATTTTTGAAGTTCATCAATACACGTATTGATATTTTTTCGTTCAATAGAATAGTTTGCAAGCTTGCAGAATATGGCATCATTTCCGTTTACTCTCGCACCTGTGAGGGCAAGAAAATAACCTATGTTAAACGGGATTTGATTTAAAAAATGTGTTGCACCGACGTCTGGGAATAAACCGATAGTAATTTCAGGCATGGCTATTTGGGTCGTTTCGGTAACGACTCGATGGCTAGCACCTGCGAGAAGTCCTAAGCCTCCACCCATGACATATCCGTTGCCAAAGCAAATGATTGGTTTGTCGTAACAATGGATTTGATAATTAAGCTGATATTCATTTAAGAAGAACGTTTCAGCGTCAACACAAACGCCATCCTTAGGATGGATAGCCGATTGATAAAGTGCCTGAACATCGCCTCCTGCACAAAAAGCTTTATCGCCTTGACCCATTAGAACAATGACAGAAATGCTTTGGTCCTTCTCCCACGCCGTTAATGTCTCTGATAATACTCTGACCATGTCTAGCGTTAAGCTATTTAGTGTCTTTTCTGCATTAAGTGTTAGTAGGCCAATGTTGCCTTGCTTGGCTTCTAATATTTGAACGAGGACGCCAGAGTCACTTTCTTTAGAGCTACTTACTTCAGTCGATGTTTCTTCAGTCATACTATTCTCTATATCAAGATGTTTTTTTACCGTCTTTATTTCCAAACGGGTTTACGTTTTTCAAGAAATGAATTGGTGCCTTCAAGCTGGTTCTCTCCGTTAATAAGTTCAACAAACTCGGTCCGTTCTTTTTTTAACGCATCTTTAATAGTGGCTTCACGGGCCGATGTAAGTAAACGCTTGCAGGCGAATAGGGCATCAGGACTTTGTTTACTGGTTTTTTGTGCATAATTAAGAGCAGTTTCTAGCGCTTGACCTTGTTTGGCGACTTCAATCACCAAGCCTGTTTTCTCAGCCGTAACAGCATCCATTCTTTGACCCAACAATATTAATTTAGTTGCCCAGGCTTCACCTACCAACCAAGCTAAACGTTGAGTTCCTCCGGCACAAGGGAGTAAGCCAACACTCGCTTCTGGAAGCGCTACTTGTGCTTGTTCTTCCATTATTCTGATGTCGCAAGCAAGCGCGCATTCAAGCCCTCCGCCCATGGCATATCCATTAATAGCTGCAATGGTGACTCCTTTAAACGAAGCAAGTGACTCGAAAGCATTGCTAAAACAGTTGGCAACTTCTAGCGCTGCGAGTTTATCTCCCTCAGCGAATTGATTTAAATCAGCGCCTGCTGAAAAGAATTTCTCACCTTGACCATGAATAACAAGTGCGGTGATATTCTCTAGAAGAGAGAGATTCTTTAATGTAAAGGATAAACCGCCCAGGCTTTCAATATCCCATGTATTAGCCGGGGGGTTATTGATGGTGATTTGTGCAATATTATCGTCAAGTTGCACTAAAATTTTAGTGGTATTACTTAAGTCGCTAGTTTGATCGTTTGTCATTTATAGGGCTCTTTAGTCTTAAAGTTGTATGGCATGACTCTACATTTAGGCATGAATAAGTTGCATGTTTTCATCGCTTAATAAATGCTTGGCAATAATGAGTCTCATCACTTCATTTGTACCTTCTAAAATTCTATGTACCCGTGTATCTCTGAAGTGACGCTCAATCGGATATTCTTTGATGTAGCCATAACCGCCATGTAGTTGGAGGGCTTCATCACAAACCCTAAAACCAATATCAGTTGCAAATCGTTTAGCCATGGCACAAAAAGCTGATTTATCGGCATGATTTTGGTCAAGCTTGTATGCTGCAAGGCGTATCATTTGTCTAGCCGCTACTAACTCTGTCAACATGTCGGCAAGTTTGAATTGTGTTGTCTGAAAGGTGCTTAGCGCTTTTTTAAATTGCTTTCGATCTTTAACATAGGCCGTGGTGTGTTGAAGGGTAGACTTAGCCGTGCCGACAGAGCATGCTGCAATATTAATTCTTCCACCGTCTAAGCCTTCCATTGCTAACTTAAAACCTTGACCTTCTTTTGCTAACAAATTATCAAGCGGTATGCTGACATTTTCTAAATGAATTAAACGCGTTGCTTGGCTGTTCCACCCTAGCTTTTCTTCCTTTTTGCCATAACTTATACCAGGGCTGTCTGCCGGAATTGCAAAACAGCTAATGCCTTTAGCACCTTCCACACCCGTCCGCGCCATCACGATTAATAAGTCGGTATCACCTGCGCCTGAAATAAATGCCTTGGTGCCATTAATGAGGTAGTGATCAGATTTTTTTTCTGCTTTTGTGCTTAAAGAGGCCGCATCAGAACCTGCATCAGGTTCGGTTAGGCAATAGCTTGCTAACTTTTCACCTGATGCTAAGTCACCGGCCCATTCTTGTATGACTGACTCAGAGCCATATCGGGATAGCATATTGAACGCCATGTTATGAATGCTGATAAAGGCTGCCGTTGCGGTACAACCTGAAGCGAGCTCTTCCATAATAATCGCACTGTCTAATCTTGATAGGCCGATACCGTGATGCTTCTCGGGTATATACATGGCCATAAAACCTAACTTACCCGCTTCAATAAAAGCCTGTTTTGGGAAAAAAGCTGTGGCATCCCACTCGGCTGTATTAGGTGCAAGCGCATTCGCTGAAAATTTCCGAGCTGTGTCTTGGAAGGCTACTTGTTCTTCTGTTAAGTCATAATTCATTTATGAATGTGCCTATTTGAGAGTAATTGACATATTGGGTGCAGTAGTCGATTTGAATTTCCAGTTAGCGGTCACTGTTTTTGTTTCAGTATAAAATTTTACAGCTTGTTTCCCATAAGCGTGTAGATCTCCCATAAAGGAACCTTTCCAGCCTGTAAAAGAGAAAAACGGAAGAGGCACTGGAATGGGTAGATTGATGCCGACTTGACCTACTTCTATTTCATGTTGAAACTGCCTAGCACTTGAACCCGAGTTAGTGAATATAGAGGTTCCATTACCATAAGGAGAGTCATTTATTAACTTTATTGCTTCATCCAAAGAATCGGTATTCATACAACAAACTACTGGCCCAAATATTTCTTGTTTGTAGATATCCATATCTTTACTGACATCGGTAAACAAAGTCGGTCCTAACCAGTTTCCATCAGGGTAACCTTCAACTGTACATTTTCGACCATCTAGCTGGCAATTAGCGCCCTGATCTATACCACTCTGTATTAATGCAGATACTCTTGTGACGGCTTGAGGACTAATTAAAGGTCCGTACGCTGCGTCTGGATTGTCCCAGTACCCAGGTTTAATATCCTTTAACATATTAACCAGCTCATTGGCCCACTCTTTGGTCTCGCCTACAAAAACGATCACGCTTATCGCCATACAGCGCTGTCCAGCTGCGCCAACAGTTGCGCCAACCAATGCGTTCATGACAGTTTGCTTATCAGCATCAGGTAATACTACGAGGTGATTTTTTGCGCCTGCAAAGCATTGTGCACGTTTCATTAAGCCGGTTGTTGTACGGTAAATTTCTTTGGCAACAGGTACGGAGCCGACAAATGAGGTTGAAACAATGTCAGGATGATGCATAAGTTGCTTAACTTGATCTGCTGAGCCATGAATAAGTTGAACAATGCCAGGAGGGGCACCTGCTTCTTGAAATAATTCTAGCAGTCTGACAGTTGCTAAAGGGACTTGCTCAGAAGGTTTTAGAATCATTGCGTTGCCGCAGGCTGTAGCAATAGGGAACATCCATAACGGGATCATGGCGGGAAAATTAAACGGCGTGATACCGAGTGTTACACCTATCGGTTGCGTTAGGCTGTAGGTATCTACGCCGCGGGCGACATTCTCGACGGTTTCACCCATTAATAGGGAGGGGATGTTGCAGGCATGCTCTACTACTTCAATTCCTCGCCATACATCGCCCATGGCATCTTCAATATTCTTCCCTGTATCTTCAGCTAAAATAGCGGCAATTTCTTCTTGATGTTCTTTTAGTAAATGTTGGTAACGGAGCATTAATCTTGCCCGTACTGTTACGGGCTCTTCTCGCCATTTTAAATACGCTTCTTTTGCTCCTGACACAGCTAGTTCAATTTCCTCATGGGTTGCCATTGGAACATTAGCTAATATGGATTGTGTTGCCGGGTTTAGTACGCTAAGCGTTTCTTGACTTTTGCTTTCAATAAACTCGCCATTGATGAGAAGTGGAACATTAACGGTCATGTTAGATCTACCTTGGTATGATGATTTGCAATTACTTTACTGGAATTATAAATAAATAGAATTGACTAACTTGCGATATATATGGACTATATTGCTATTTATTAAAATGAATGAAAGAATCATAAACGATGAGCGAACCATCAAGCTGGCCATTATCAGACAAAGCTATTAGGGTTAGATTGACTCCCAATATTGTAGCGCAATTAGCGACTAAACAGATTTCTGGTGATTGTTATCCTACGTCTATGGGCTTTTATCCGCGAGCGACGAAACATGCAATGAAACGAAGGCATCATGATGATTTTATCATTATGTATTGTGCCTCTGGTGCTGGGCATATTAGCACCGAACACTTTGATGGCCGAGTAGGTCAAGGTGATATTTTGATTATCCCTCCAGGGACATCTCATTATTATCATGCAGATGAAAAAATACCATGGACCTTATTCTGGTGTCATTTTAGAGGAGGGCTTGCGCGAGCATTTTATGAGCATATAGGTGTTAATGAAGCTAACCCAATAGTGAATAGTAATAATGAAGTGCATTTACTGGCTGGTTTTAATCAACTTATAGAAATAGCTCAAAATGGCTTTTCTATAGGTGATTATATGCACTCTGCCTGTTTACTTAAGCAGTTACTAACCCTAGTCGAACGGATTAATCATGAGAAAACAAAAGAAAAATCAGGATTAGTTTTGTCAAATATTCAGCGGTATATGAGAGAAAATCTACACAGACAAATAAACTTGGATGAATTAGCCGCTTTAAGTAAACTTTCTAAATATCATTTTAGTCGTAAATACGCAGCGATTACAGGGGTGCCCCCCATGCAATTTTTCCATAGCCTTAAGATGCAACAAGCTTGTTTACAGCTGGAACATGAGCAAAGCTCGATTGCGGTGATTGCCTATGATTTAGGTTATGACGACCCTTTATATTTTTCTCGTATTTTTAAGAAGGTGAATGGAATATCCCCCAGTCAGTTTAGAAAAAAATACTCTTCAAAAAAGCTTGCTTGAATGGGCGCTTAGCCCCAGAATTCGCGCCTTATCTTTTAATTAATCTTTTAATGCCTGTCACCTATGCTCAAAGAAGAACAGAAACAACTAATCCAGTCTACCTATCGTAAATTCACTTCAAGAGAAGGTTTCCGTCCACGTTTTGGTCAAAGGGTGATGATTGCAGAAATAGCTAAATATTTAGGCGAAATTAAAGAAAATGACCAAGGTATAAGAACGTCTGAACCTGCTGTCTGCGTTGTTGAAGCTGGAACAGGAACAGGGAAAACACTCGCTTATTGTATTTCGGTACTACCGCTCGCGTTGAAAGCCGGTCGTAGTGTTATTGTTTCTACCGCCACCACGGCGCTTCAAGAACAGGTGATGAGTAAGGATTTACCTGAATTAGCAAAGTATTCTGGCTTGAAATTCAACTATGCCTTAGCAAAAGGAAGAGGCCGGTATATATGTTTAAGCAAGTTAGACCAACAATTAGAAAATACCAATAGCGATCAAACGGCGCTGCCTTTGTTTCTCATGCAAGATCAAGGTCAACAAATTGACAAAAGTGAGCTTGAAACATATTTATCACACTATGCGTCGGGGAAATGGGATGGCGATCGCGACACTTGGGAAAGTGTCATTGAGCAAGATGTTTGGCGAAATATTTCGACGGATAATCAGCAATGTACCAAGCGTAGATGTAGTTATTTTAGTTCTTGTCCGTATTATGAAACCAGAAAAACCTGGGATGAAGCTGATATCCTGGTGGTCAATCATGACTTACTATTATCTGATCTTGCGCTTGGTGGAGGCGTATTATTACCTGCGCCAGAATCTTCAATTCTTGTCCTTGATGAAGCGCATCACCTGGCTGATAAAGCATTAAACCACTTTACTGTGAATGGCGGCCTAAAGAGCGCCGATAACTGGTTAAAAACACTGAGTAAAACAATCGTTGAATTCAAACCTTATCTTGGGCAAGGCAATTATCTGGGAAGGCATATTGAAGATATTTCAATGGTTTCAACCCAGCTTCATGAGTGGTTAACAAGAGCATATGATTTACTAGCTGCCACTATTGAGTGGGATGATGAAGAAATGGGAGGGGCAAAACGTTACAGGTTCAAACAGGGTCTTGTACCAGAATCTCTTCTAGAAGTAGCAAATGAACTAAAAGTCCTCTTTGCCAGTTTGTGTCGCTTATTAGACGATATACGTTCGGAGGTCACTAAAGCAGTTGATGAAAAGTCAGACTGTGGATTATCTAAAGAAGAAGGTGAACAGTGGTTTCCTGTTTTTGGTAGCTTATGTAATCGTGCTGAAGGTCTACATGCATTATGGATGTTTTACGCAAAACCTGAAAAAGAAGGCCGGCCGCCTAATGCCCGTTGGTTAGTGCTTCGAGAGTATGATAACGCTGCGGATATAAACTTGTTCGGTAGTCCGTTGAGTGCGGGTGGCCTTTTGCATGAGGAGTTATGGAAAAAGGCCTATGCTGCCATCATGACGTCGGCTACCTTAACGGCATTAGGGAAGTTTGATCGTTTATCATCAAAAGCAGGCTTACCAAAGAATAGTAAATATCATACTGTCCAGAGCCCATTTGATTTTCCAAACGTTGCGCAATTATTGGTTCCTAATATGAGCGCTTCAGCCGGAGAACCTGAAGCACATACTACAGAGATATCCACCAACCTTAAGCGTTGGATAGGAGAGCACTCTTCTGTATTAGTACTATTTAGTTCTCGACGGCAAATGAATGATGTCTGTTATCAAGTAGAAGAAGATTTACGTAAAGACATCATGACTCAGGATGACTACAGTAAGCAGGAATTAGTCAATAAGCATAAGAAAAAAATTGATCAGAATAAGCGCAGTATTTTATTTGGCTTAGCCTCACTTTCTGAGGGGGTTGATTTACCGGGTAAATATCTTACGCATGTTGTGATCGCTAAAATTCCCTTCTCAGTGCCAAATGACCCTCTTGAACAAAGTATTAGCGAATGGATTGAGTCTCAAGGCAGAAACCCCTTTATGGAAGTGACCGTACCCGATGCCAGTTTGAAGTTGATTCAGGCATGTGGGCGTTTGATACGAACAGAAAGCGACATTGGGCAAATTACTATTTTGGATAACCGCTTAATCACACGCCGTTATGGAAATTTATTGATTAACTCTCTGCCTCCTTTTAAACGAATATTTGATTAAGCTTTATCATTTCCGAAAAAAGAGCAAAAAAAAGCGGTAATTTGATGCCGAACATAATCAAATTACCGCGTTCACAAATAGGGCTTTGTAGGGAGGCCCAGATCGGAAAAAAGTTGAGGAAAGAGGCCTGAAGTTCTTTGCTTAACTCTTTAATCCGTTGAAATAATATTAAGGCTAAAGGGGGCTTAATTGGATCGTCCATAGGGCTTATATTTAGGCTTATGTTTCTAATACTGAGACGTAAGTCTCATTTATTGGGAGCGGTTATAATATTTTCTTTTATTCGTGAGTGTTAAATAAAGATGTTTGTATTTTGGGATCTATATTTAGACCTGATGTTGGGTGCTATATTTGTCACTTTAAATACGCCACGCTAAAAAAAAACCAAAAAAAAGCAGTAATTTGATGCCGAACATATCAAATTACTGCGTTCAAAGAGGGCTTTGTAGGTAGGCCCCAATCGGAAAAAGGTTAAACAAAAAGGCCTGAAGTTCTTTGCTTAACGCTTGTCTCGATGGAATTAATAATAGGGCTTATTGGGGCTTACTTTGATCGTCCGAAGGGCGTAATGTATTGCTTACATACAATAAATGTGAGCTAGTTAACGTTTTTAAACGGTCATTTCATAAAAAACTCTTAGAGTCAGAATATTAAAGGTGACTGTTCTAATCACCTGGACCACCTATCTAAAGAGACAGCTGTCTGAAGTAGCTTCATTCTATGCAGTCTTTAGCTTAAGATAACTATCTGTGAATATTTTCAGGCTATAGCATGTCAAAAAAAATTGTAAGTTCTCGTAGCGGTCGTTTTTTTAAATTAGCGGGTATGACCGCATCAGTTGCTAGTCGTTATGCTGCAGATAAAGTACAAGCAGTGTTTACTTCAGAAGAAAAAGCCAATCAGCGTAAGCGCCAGTCTTATTCAAAAATGGCAGATGATATTGTCGGTACTTTAGGTGAACTGAAAGGTGCTGTCATGAAAATCGGGCAAATTGCTTCCCAGACTCAAGATTTTTTGCCAAAAGAATTTTCTGATGCCTTACAAAGCCTTCAAAAAAATGCACCTCCTGTTCCTTTTAGCGTTATTAAGAAACAAGTTGAAAACCAATTTGATGCACCTTTAACTACATTGTTCAAAACATTTGAAGAAGAACCTTATGCATCAGCCTCAATTGGACAAGTCCATAGAGCAACGACCTTTGATGATAAGGATGTTGTGGTAAAGGTTCAATATCCAGGGGTGGATGATTCATGCGACTCTGATTTGAAGCAGCTCAAGCTAACACTTAAATTAGGTGGCTTATTAAAGATGCCTAAATCAAGTGTTGATGCATTGTTTGATGAAATAAAAGAGCGCTTACATGAAGAGTTAGATTATATAAATGAAGCAGAAAATTTAAAAAGTTTTAGGGAGTTTCACGCTAAGGATCTAGATGTAGTTATACCTGAAGTTATTACCGCATTATCTGGTAAGCGAGTTCTGACATTAGTCTTTGAAGGAGGTGATCATATAGACGAGTTGCGATCAAATGATTACACGCAAGAGACTATTAATCAGTTGGGGCACCGTT
>Ga0105350_10000944_pt1 | contig 19032 bp, 17 predicted proteins | sample EN1Hudsemesocosm_FD_83506 | JGI IMG/M metagenome (GOLD analysis project Ga0105350, IMG submission 83506) | Methane-oxidizing microbial communities from mesocosms in the Hudson Canyon - EN1E Hudson Canyon | ecosystem: Environmental > Aquatic > Marine > Cold seeps | place: Hudson Canyon... | reverse complement strand
GTCTTCCATCGCTTCAAGGTTTTGTTTCTCCAGAAAGTATTTCGACTTAATTAGCAGTTTCGAACCCGGAACAGACAATAAAATTTTTGCCCATAGTTTTTTTACTTGATCAGTCAATTTTGGAAATACGTTAAATGAACCAAACGTAACAAATTCATTTTTTTCTGACGGCGGCGCCGAGACCTTGGTCTCGGGTAGCTCAGGGCTATAGGAGAGAAAACCACTAGGCAGTCTAATTAGCTCCTCAGTATTATGGTCCTCAGTCATGCCAACGGGGTCAGTCCAATTATCAGTGATGCGGTAGTCCATTCTACTCAGGCCACATGTGTTAGGGTAACCCAAATAGTTAATTTGCACTGGCGCTGCTCTTTGAGCATACACAGACTGCCTAGGCGTTCCGGTTAAGCCTAATAGGTCAACTAATATATCAATCTTGTCTTCTCGAATTTTCTTATTCATAGCATCGTCTGACATGCCTGACACAGGAACCCAGTGAGCTACTTGTGATTTTATTTTTTCAGTAATCTCATCTTCTGCAGATGATGGCAAGTCGGAATAACAGTATGTTTCAAATTTGTCGACATTCTGGTTTCTTATCATACCTAAAAAGAAATAAGCGACAGAGTGAGTAAGAAAATCCTTCGATACATACGCAATTTTTATTTTCGAGCCAGGCAGCTTTGGCTCAAAGTCGGCAGGATTTGGATACCGTCGCTCCAACCGAACGCCGTATGCTTTGTGCGCCTCATATACATCATTCTCCGATAAATATTGGCTGTAATTCATCGCAAAGAGTTTTCGAAAACGAGGCTCATCATCCTGCTCATCTAACTCAATAGCTTTCTGATACTCTTCGAGTGCATCCGATGATCGCCCAATATGATTCAAGGCCTTTGCATGGTATAAACGTACTCGCTTATCATTCAGTCCTGACTCTATCGCTTTTTGATAATAAACGGTCGCTAAATAATCAAGATTTAAATTACTACCAAAAATACCGTGGGTAAACCATGCTTCTACATCAACCGGCTCTATCTTAATAAGCTCCTGACTTGCCATGAACCCGAGCCCTTTGATCTCGTACTTAAGGCTAATATCAACCGCTAGCTTCAACGCATCTTTTCTCTGAGCAAGACCTAATTGGCAGGCGTTCAATATAGACTTCACACCTTCTTCAGCCCTATTTTGCGAGACGAGCACCTGCCCATACTGATACCATACACCGGAGTCTTTAGGCTTAACTTGCAACAGCTGTACACACCGAGCCTCAGCTTCGGAGAATTGACGACGCTTAATACATTCTGCAATTTGGCTTCTAATCACCGCCAATTGAATTTCATTCATAACAACATCTTTCTTATTTAGTTCAAACAATTCTACCAAAATCGAGTACTAGTAAAATATTACCCTTGCCTCAATTTCCCTACACACCCATTGCGATCTTCATTATTTTATTCTTGATTATTGACTGGCCATTGACCCAATCCATGCCACTATTACGAAGTAGGCGGATCAAAGGGTCCTTCTGTTCGAACAACCGTTTAAATCCTTCCATCGCGCCCATCGTCAGCAAATTATCTGCTTGTCGCCGCCTCTGGTACCGCTTCAAGACAACAGACTCACTCAATTCAACTCCCTGACGGCTAGCTCTGACCAGCTCATCGCTAAGAGACACAACATCCTTAAAGCCTAAATTCGCGCCCTGACCAGCCAAAGGGTGAATGGTATGGGCTGCATCTCCGATTAATACAATACCGTCTTTCGTGTAGGTTTTTGCATGCCTCTGCCTAAGCGGGTAACTAAACCTGGAAGAAATATCAGTAATATCACCCAATATATTTTCGCTTTCTAATCTCAACTTTTCTAAGAAATCTTCATCACTGAGAGACATCAAGAAATTAGCTTCATCAACTTCTTGAGACCAGACTATAGAACAGTATTGTTGAGAGTCGGTTTGATCTAGCAAAGGTAAAAAAGCAATCGGACCAGAATCACTAAAACGTTGCCGAGCTACCCGCCCATGTTGTTTCGCAGTTTTTACCGTCGCCACAATGGCATGGTGCTGGTAATCCCATTCTCGCGTGTTGATGCCAGACCAACTTCGTATTCTGGAATTAGCACCATCTGCCGCAACCAGCAGTTTACACCGAATAGCATCGTCGCTCTCTCGGAAGGTGATTATTCGGCTACCATTATCGAATTTTCCAACACCCTCAACCGTCATACCATAACAATTCTGTACGTTGCTTTGGTTCGCCAAGCATTGAGATAAGGCAGAAATGATGTATTTATTCTCAACAATTATTCCGAGCTCATCTCGATATAGCTCTGCGGCATCAAAACTTATCGATGCCGTTCCATGTTGATCCCACACATGCATTTTTTGATACAGCGACTTACACGATGCAGAGATATTGTCCCAAACACCTAAGTCGTCCAAGAAATTGACAGACAGAGGTGTTAGAGCACTTACGCGAGCAGAAAAATCATTCACGCTCGATGCGACACGCGAAGAATTGAGAACAGAACTCTTCTCTTGTGAATCGATTAGAGCAATTTTAACATCCGCGCTCATTAGAGATCTTGCTAATGCAGCCCCCATCATCCCCGCACCAACAATTGCTACGTCAACGTCAGTTATATCGACATTTTCATTAGACGCTGAGTTCATAGTTTTCAAGGCCTTCTATTTAATTTCAAATTGAGGAAATAGATCATTAGGATTATTCGAGCGCTAACCAAAACGCGCCTTTTTCTCTGATAAGCCCATTGCCCTATTCGCGAAAGCTGACTTCAAACTTGACTGATTGTCTAAGGCGATCAACCCTAAGTCCCTAAACAGAGCGATAAAGGGAGATGGATGCACAAAAACTTTAACTAACTGGTCACTCATCAATACGGTTTTAGAAAGATCGCTTTCACGTGATTCACATAGCCGGCTCAAGTTCGCCAAACGGGCATAACTTGGGGAATCCTCAGATATTTTCAATAATTCTTTTACCATTTCTAAGAACGAGGCAACACCTCTTATCGCCAGATTGAAACCTTGTCCTGCGACTGGGTGAATACTGTGTGCCGCATTACCTAGCAACAGAATCCCCGACCTACATTGCTCATCTGACAAAGTAATCTTTAGAGGATAGCTATTACGCTGACCGCACTTTTCAATCTTACCAAGACGCTCACCAAATACCTGCTCTAGCTCTCGGCAAAATACAGCCTCGTCAGCCTCCATATAATAATCGATCTTCTGACTCTCATGCGTCCAGACCAAAGAACATTCATGCGAAGATAGTGGAAGTAAGGCCAATGGCCCATTCGGCGTAAACCGTTCAAAAGCCATCCCCTCGTTTGGTAATTCTGTCGTAATATTAGCCACTAATGCATGCTGTTTATAACACTCAGTTGAACTACCAATTCCTAGTAATTTTGCAGTGTCTGAATTTGCACCATCGCAAATAATTACTAACTCAGCGCGGACCTGTTTATCTGATGACGTATCAGAGCTGAGTGTTATGAGTTTATGACTTTGACAAGATTGAATCTCTGACACTTTAGCCGGCGTGCAAAAAGTGATATTTTGCTCACCAATTCTATCAATGAGACAACTACCTAGCCAATTATTACGAACCACATATCCCAAAGCTTCTTGACCCTGCTCCTCGGCAGACATTCTCAAACCACCAAAGCGTTTCTGTTCCGATACGTGTATGCCTGAAATATGGCAGATGTTCTTTGCAATCACATCCCATAAACCTAACTGTCGAAATATATCTTTTGTTCCCGATGACAGCGCCGTCGATCGTTCGTCGTAGCTTGGTGCGTAGTCCCCGTTCCTTGTCGAAAAGTCGAACGAATCAACCAGCAAAATATTGAGCCCCATATCGGCCAACCCAATTGCGACACTTGCGCCGACCATTCCAGCCCCAATGATCACAACATCATAATGTGAATCGTCGACTAAAGACTCAAGGTCTACGGACATCTAAGAACGACTCCCAGACATTAGCGCTTCGATATCGGCTATCTCCTTTGGTACTGAGGCAGACAAAACCCTATTGGCGGTTTCTGTCACAACCACATCATCTTCGATTCGAATACCAATACCCTGCCACTTTACGTCAACATCAGTACAGGTAGGTGAGATGTAGATCCCTGGTTCAACGGTCAAAACCATGCCCGGTTCCAAAACCCTCCACTCACCTTCAACCTTATATTCTCCCACATCGTGCACATCGAGCCCCAGCCAATGGCCCGTCCGGTGCATATAGAACTTCTTGTATGCCTCTTTTTCGATAACGTCGTCTAACGTTCCTTCGATAAGACCTAGTTTTATTAAACCTTTTGAAATAACGTTGACGGCGGCTTCGTGTGGATGATTCCAATGATTCCCGGCTTTTACTTCTGCGATGGCTGCATGTTGGGCATCCAATACAATTTGATAGATTGCACGCTGCTCATCACTGAACTTGCCATTTATCGGGAATGTCCGTGTGATATCGGAGGCATAACAATCTAACTCACAACCGGCATCGATCAACACTAGGTCGCCCGATTTAAGCGGGGAATCGTTTTCTATATAGTGGAGAGTACAGCCATTGTCACCGCCACCAACAATGGACGGGTAGGCCACGAACCTAGCACCTTCGTTCATAAAAGAATGTGTAAGAATCGACTCCAAATGATATTCATTCATACCTGGCTTACATTGCTGCATTGCCTTAACATGCCCCTGAGCTGAAATCTCAGCAGCCTGCCCCATTCGTTCAATTTCAGCCGTACTCTTGAACAACCGTAATTCGTGTAGCGCATGCTCCAATGCAACAAATTCTCCTGGAGGGTGAGCACCACTTCGAACTTTGCTTCTAATTACGTTGATCCAGTCCATTACTCGACTGTCAAACTGAGAGTCTAATCCCATTGAATAATAGACTTTATCCGTCCCCTCAATCATGCCGGGGAGTATTTCATCGATGTCAGAAATGGGGAACGCATCATCGAGTCCTATGGTATCGGTCACATATTCTGGACCAGCAATAAAACCATCCCACATCTCCTTATTCGGATCTCTTTCACGACAAAAAAGTATGCTTTCACCATGCTCTCTGCCTGGAATAATAACCAACACCGATTCAGGCTCATTGAATCCCGTCAGATAATAGAAATCACTATCTTGACGAAATGGGTAGTCTACATCTCGATTCCTACTTTTTAAGGTAGACGATGGTAATATCGCAATGGAGTTGTTTCCCATCTGTTCAGCCAAATAAGATCTACGTAATGCAAATTCATTCTTGTTCATGATTAGGGGGTCATTCTTAATGTAAGGTGGGGGAATTTGAGCTGTCAGTTTTCGAAACACTTTCTGGCGGCTCGTTTAGCTCAGCATATAGGTTTAACACACCAATTCGAACATACTCAGAAATTTCGAAGTACTCCTTCTCGCCTTCCTCGCTGCTCGCAACGCGGGAGTCGAGATTACAAATTTCTACCAAATCTTTGAGTATTTCCTGTAGGTCATCTCCAATTCCGGCGAGTTTTTCACTCGAAGAAATTGCCAAACCTTCCAGAAAACCTCTCACCCATATGGCTAGAGAATCGAGCCTCTCAGGTAACCCGTATTCATCATCAGGCAGCAACATACAAAAGCTGCTGGAATCCTGATCAATACCTTCTCCGTTAACCTTATATAGCTCAATCAGATCTTCGACTAAATTCGACTGTCTTTCTGTATTCAACTCCTCCACACCCATGTGACTCATAACCTGCTCTAACCAGTCACCCGGTGTACGCTTCATATTGCCTACCATTTCGCCAATCATAAGCCCGTGTAGTTCACTGGGGTGATTGATCGCACCATGGCTAGTATATATGTTCGCTAACCAGTCGAAGTCTGAATCTGGCGCGTCATCAGGTGAATCGCCGTCAGGTGTATTTGAATATGTCATGACAACATCCTATATAAGAAAAATAACGGAAGGAATTATACGAGACCTTTGACAGGAATGCGAAAGCCGGTTGACCCTAAAGCAAGGCCAAATTATAGTTAGTGCTTAAGGTATTCTTTTTCAGAATCTCCAGGAAGCAAAATGGAAGCATCTCAACTACAAGTTTTCTCAGCAAAAGTCGAGAAACTCTTAAATCATTGCCATGCACTCGAAGCGGATAACGCAGCACTAAAAAGACTGCAAGGTGAATGGCAGGGTGAACGAACGAAACTTCTTCAAAAAAATGATCTTGCAAAAAATAAGATTGAGTCAATGATTGGCCGTTTGAAAGCATTGGAGCACAGTTAGTGAGCGATTCAAAAACTCTCGAAGTTAAAATTCTAGATAAGGATTATTTAGTCAGCTGCCCCGATGACAAACGAAGCTTACTTGAAAATGCCGCCAATCATTTAGACGAAAAAATGCGAGAAATTCGAAGTTCAGGAAATATTCATGGCGTTGAGAGGATAGCCGTTATGGCGGCCCTCAATATCACCTACGAATTACTCGAACATAATCGCGATAGCAAAGGTGATGTTGCAACACTTCTTTCGATTGAAAAGAAGATGGACAAATATCTCTCAGGTCAGAACAAATAGAGAACCACTCGAGGATTTATGTTTTTTTTCGTAAAAAGCACTGATTTTCATGATTTTTTTTTATATGATGGCTTTGCGTTCTGGAATGCCTGCCATCCAGATATGTCCTCGAGCCGATAATACCACCTAGGTAATTGCTTCGAGTAATGTGTGCAAGTCCCCTGGGCGTAAGTCTAGATGGGAAAGCCTAATTTACGCCAAGCGATCACCCCCTTGAATCTTCGGGTTCAAGGCCTTATCCGGTAGCGACATTCCGGGCGCGCTATGTTTCTTTTCTCTAGCGAGATCCCACGCTTGAATGATTACCCACTATCGACGGCCTCGAATTACACCGAAAAGAAGAATTTAATTCGTCAAAGAATTAGAACTCACCGTAGAGCACTCAGTCGACTACAACAAAAAACCGCCGCTACAAACCTTAAACGCAACCACGTCCTGAACAATCACCTTATTAGATCTAAACATATCGCACTCTATTTGAGTAATGATGGAGAAATATCGCCAGATATAATCATGACCTCCCTTTTTAAGGGGAAGAAACATGTATATCTACCGGTTATGCACCCGCTCAAAAAAAACATGATTGTATTTTGCCGAATGAGACAACAAGCAAAATTAAAGATCAATCGGTTTGGCATTCGCGAACCTGACTTTAAATCAGTCAATAGCCTACAACCCAGATTACTATCGCTAGTACTTTTTCCCTTGGTCGCGTTTGATGTTAGCGGGAACAGAATGGGAATGGGCGGGGGGTTTTACGACAGAGCTTTTGCATTCAAAATAAAAAATCAACATTTGGGCCCCGCTCTGATCGGACTGGCTCATGATTTTCAGAAACAGAAAGAACTACCAATAGAAAAGTGGGATATCCCACTAGAAGGCGTTGCTACGGACAAAAAATTCTACCGAGAAACTGAAAGGGTTAGTATCGACTAGCTGAAAATGGCACTTGTGCCTGACGTACAGGGTCCTCGTCGGAACCTACACTCAATGAAGAAAAACCACTTACAAGCAAACCAAGGAAAAAAAGCGCAATAACTGCAACCATTGCATCAGGTTTTCGTTTCATACATTGTCTCAAAAAAAACTTATAGTAATCAAAAAAGTAGCACAGATTCTGAAAGATTCCATTAAATCACAGCTTTAAGCCACGGATTTTAATCGTTTGCTCCAAAAAAATCGATTACAAATACTTAAGAAGTCGATAATGCGCAGATTAGGCCCGTAGAAATAACTGGTATGCATCGTTTCCGGTTTCTTCCCAATATCTAAAGCCGACATCATCAAGCATCGATTTCAATTCATCCAGGTTGTTGGATTCAGTCTGAACCCCCATTAACACACGACTATATGCCGCACCATGGTTACGATAATGAAACATAGAAATATTCCATTTTGCACCTAAGGACTCTAGAAATTTAATCAAAGCACCCGGCCTTTCAGGGAATTCAAATCGAAAAACTCGCTCGTTTCCGACACCTACCGAACGCCCGCCAACCATATGTCTGATATGTGACTTAGCGGTTTCGTTGTCTGTAAGATCAACGACAGGATAACCCTGCTCGCGCAGCTCAGAAATTATCTGGTTTCGACCCTCTCCGCCCGAGGATATTTGGACACCAACAAAAATATGAGCCTCTGCATTACTTGAGTATCGGTAATTGAATTCGGTAACGTTTCTGTTGTGTAGAGCGTGAATAAAGTTCTTATAGCTTCCAGGTTTTTCAGGTAAGGTCACCGCTAGTATGACCTCTCGCTTTTCACCTATTTCGGTTCTTTCAGATATGTAACGCAAGCGGTCAAAATTAACATTAGCCCCACTAACGACAGTCACTAAATTTTTACCCGATAGGCAGTTCTCCTGAGCATATTTTTTTAACCCAGCCACCCCAATAGCACCGGCAGGCTCTGCTATCGCTCGAGTGTCATCAAATATATCTTTGATTCCTGCACATATCTCATCCGTACTAACCGTAACGACTTCGTCAACATAGTCTTTAGCAATTTCGAAAGGAAGCGCTCCAATTTGCTTTACCGCAACCCCGTCCGCAAATAACCCCACTTCATCGAGAATAACGCGTTGCCCTTCATCCAATGCAGCCTTCAAGCAAGCGGCGTCTTCTGGCTCTACACCAATCACCTTCGTTTCTGGCCTGACATACTTAATATACGCAGCCATACCAGCAATCAAACCGCCTCCACCCACAGGAACAAAAACAGCGTGAATAGGAGACGTATGCTGCTTAAGTATTTCCATGGCGACGGTTCCCTGCCCCGCTATTACATCTTCATCATCATAAGGAGGAATATACACAAGGCCTTTTTTCTTAACCTGCTCTTGAGCAAAGGCAGATGCGTCATCGAAAGAGTCACCAACCAAAATAACATTTGCGCCTTTCGACCTAACCGAATTCACTTTTATTTCTGGCGTCGTATTTGGCATTACTATGGTCGCGTCAATACCAAGCTTCTTCGCAGCAAGCGCTAGACCTTGAGCATGATTACCAGCAGACGCAGCAATGACACCTAATTTTTTTTCCTCAGGAGATAACAACCTAGCTCGATTATATGCACCACGTAATTTGAATGAGAATACGGGCTGTAAATCTTCTCTCTTTAAATAAATATTGTTATTGAATCTTTCAGACAAAAACTGTGCATGAGATAGTGGCGATTCGATCGCAACATCATATACTCTCGCATCTAGAATTTTTTTGATGTATCGATTTATTGACATTGAAATGCTCGGCAAAGACAAACGACTAATAACGTCCAGACTCACATAGAAATGCAATTTCGTAGACAGGTATTTTAAAAGCATATCTAACATATCAACTAAGCACGAACAGCAAAACCCTTTTATCGTTTTTAATCGAAGATTATACTAAGCGCTTTTATACCTTCATTTGAATACATATCTACCTTTTGGAACGTCTATGAACCAAGATCAACTAAAAAGTGATGTTGCCCAAGCGGCAATTGACTATATCAAGCCCAAACTAGACAGTGACAGCATCATTGGCGTGGGAACAGGCTCTACTGCCAATTTCTTTATTGACCACTTGTCAGTAATCAAACATTTATTTGACGGTGCAGTTGCTAGTTCAGAAGCAACTGCTGAGAGGTTAAAGTCTCATGGAATTCCGGTATACGACCTCTCCACAGTAGATTCAATGGAGTTTTACGTCGATGGTGCTGACGAGACAAATAAGCAGTTAGAATTGATCAAAGGAGGAGGTGGTGCATTAACGCGCGAAAAAATAGTTGCCGACGTCGCCAAGAAATTTCTTTGCATCGTTGACGAATCTAAGCAGGTGAATACCCTGGGCAAATTCCCTCTACCTATTGAAGTAATTCCAATGGCCAGAAGTGTGGTAGGGAGAGCCGTGGTGAGGCTAGGTGGTGATCCGGTATATAGAGAGGGCGTTGTAACTGACAATGGTAACTCTATTCTGGACGTGTATAACCTAGAAATCACCAACCCAAGAGAGCTCGAGTCAGAGATTAACAATATTACAGGCGTTGTCACAAATGGACTGTTCGCGAAGCGACCCGCCGATATTCTCTTTGTTGGCTCAGGTTCTGGCGTTGTTACCCTTGAAGCCTTATAATCGCGCCTTTAATTTTGCTAAAGTTTTTTTCTCTAAGGAATAACACATGAATTTTGACAACATCCCGGCTGGGAAAGATCTTCCAAACGACATATATGTCGCTATCGAAATCCCGGCACAAAGTAGCCCAGTTAAATATGAAATTGACAAAGACATGGGTGCAGTGTTGGTCGACCGATTCATGTCTACTCCTATGTTCTACCCTGCAAACTACGGATTTATCCCCAATACATTGGCTGATGATGGCGACCCACTTGACGTGTTAGTTATTACACCATACCCAATTATTCCTGGTTCGATTATTCGTTGTCGCCCTGTGGGCATGCTTGATATGGACGACGAAGCCGGTGGCGATGAAAAATTGGTAGCGGTTCCTCATGAAAAATTATCTAAAGAGTACGGCCACATTCAGGATGTTGACGATGTTCCGCAACTACTAAAAGACCAGATCCAACACTTCTTTGAGAACTACAAAGATTTAGAAGAAGGCAAGTGGGTAAAACTTAAAGGCTGGAAGAATGCTGACGCGGCACGCGCTTCAATTGAAAAGTCGGTAGCAGCTTTCAATAAGTAAAAATCCAAGTTAAGTCTTATCTCTATTAAAGGCCGGTCATAAATCACATGCACCGGCCTTTTTTATTTCAGACTATCCTTGCTTCAATAAACTTCTCAAATCAATAATCGCTGCATTTGTTCTAGAAATATAAGAAGACATGGTTATAGAATGGTTGGCCAACACACCAAAGCCGCTACCATTGAGAATCATCGGACTCCATACCGATTCTTGCGTCGCCTCAAGCTCAATAATTATTTGCTGTAAACTAACCAGCGCATTCTTATCTTCAAGCACTCGACGAAAATCGAATTCAACCGCTTTCAGTATATGTACTAGCGCCCATGCAGTGCCTCTCGCCTCGTAAAAGACATTGTCAATATCGAACCACGACGTTTTTCTTTGTTCAAACTTTTCGGTCAAAGTCGACTGTTGCGCGACTGTCTCGCCAGCTAATCCTAAATCGAGCTGCTTTCGACCAACGCTCTCGCTTAGTCGACGAGAAAGACTTCCCAAGCGGTTTTCGACTTCAGACAACCAACTACTTAAGTTATCTGCACGTGCATAAAATTGAGCATTAGGCGACTCTGGATCCGACAACCGAGTTAGATATGAACGCACCGCCTCTACACCCCTGCGGTACTCAGACTCCGTTGCGGGTAAAGCCCAGCTACCATTATCAAAGTGAAACTGGGGCTCAGCTATTGTAAGATCTTGATCTTCTACGGACTGACTTTGAGACCGACTAATTTCTTTTCGAAACACTCTAGCAAGGTCTCGAACCTGAACCAAAACGCCATACTCCCAACTAGGGATATTATCCAACCATATTCCTGGAGGAAACATGTCGTTAGAGATATACCCACCTGATTTTTCCAATAAGGTTTCGTTTAGGAAAATTAAGGCCGCAGAGGTTGTAAAACCTGTTACCCGCTCACTCCCCATATCGTTAGCCAACGTTTCAGCATGCTGATTGATATCAATCATTTCAGGCTCGTCACTCCACCACCAACCAAAGGCTACAGCCAAGATCAAATACACTCCAAAAATACTACTAATTAAACGTGCCAATTTATTTCCACCTATGTTTTTCTGAATACATTATTCTTTACGCTCACATGCAAGCTTCGCATTTACATTATCAATGTTAAAATAGAGAACTTGCCTCGGGTCTTTTCAAATAATACCCCATTGCGCCATCGAGCCCCAATGAATTGAGTTTAAGCCACTCGGACTCGGACTCAACACCAACCGCTATCACTTTTATCGACTGCCCATGAGCAATTTGAACCGCCGATCGTAAAAAGAACTGATTCGACTGGTTTTCATCGACATCTCGAATAAAACTATGGTCCACTTTGATAATATCGATATTGAGATGCTGAAGGTAAGAAAACGGTACAGAACTCACTCCAAAGCGTTCAACCGATAACATAAAGCCCAGATCCTGTGCCAAGAGACTAAAATTCACCAACGCTTGCTCATTGAACCCAATAATATGCTCAGACACCTCGAACATTAGCTGACTTACCACGGCACTATTCTCTGACAGTATTTGAGTTAACCAAGCAACGAAAGCAATATCAGAAATCGACTCCTCAGATAGACTAATACAAAACCTAGCCGGTTTTTGCTCTTCTGAGGCCTCCTGGGACGCCAAAGTACCAATCACTTTTTCAACAACAAGTTGATCAAAAGGCACCATCAAGTTGTACCGCTCAGCCATGGGTAAAAATAGCCCGGCTACTAGTATGCTCCCTTCCAATTCGATTCGCGACAATACGTGTTGATATAGAATTTCCTTGTCGAACCCGTAGACCGCTTGCGTATAAAGAATAACACTTCGGTCAACCAAAACATTTTGTAAAATAGCTCGCCATTCGTTAGCCTGTCGAACTTCACCCAACGACTCTAATGAAGCATCAATATTTGCATAACGCTGCCAACCAGATACCCCCTTACTTTGCGCCTGACTCATCGCCATATCTGCTTTCGAAAATAAAGCACTTTCGGTATCCGTTTCTCGCACGCAGGCTATTCCCATATGAATACTATCGTCCCTCAACAGCTGCTTAACTTTTGGCAGAGAAACCAAATCCGACATTAGCTCTTTTGCCAACTCATCTATGTCGTCAGAGAGGACATTCGGCAGAAACAAACTAAAATCGGCACCATTTCGGCGGGCCGAAAATGCCCCAGGAAATCGAATAACCATTGTTGATAGCACACCACCGATAGACTTCAATAACTCATCACCAAACTCACGCCCCATGCTATTATTCACCCGGCTAAAATCATTCACCTGAAACAGGACCAAACTCCCTTGAAAGACTTTTTCCTGCGAGTCCAAAGAGGTTGTCAGTCGCGCATCAAACCCCTCACGGTTATTCAAGCTCGTCAAATCATCAAGAAATGACTGAGACCGCAAATCCTCTATCAACTCAAGCTGCTCACCAAACATTTGCCCCAGCTTCTTTGCCATGCCGTTCATCGCACTCGCGACTCCGGCCAATTCTCTAAAATTCGGTATCGCAACTTGACTATTGAATCGCCGCTCGCTCATTTTAGTTGCCTGATCTTCTAGGTCTTTTAACGGCTTAAGAATACTCGTCAATAAGACACGTGCGACCAGCATACTAACCAAGCCAATCAAACCAAACCAAGCTAACTGCGTCTTAATTATTTCCCATAACTCCACATAGGCATACCCGGGGTGGCGCTCGACAACAATCGTCCCTAACTGAGTCCAGCCTGACACAACTTGCGCACTTTTTGCTGATGAGATCAGGCTAATAGAAGAGACAAACCAACGCGGAACATCCTGAATAAGCAGAGATTGATTTCTCAACACTAAAGGCGCACCGTTTGTATCAAAAAACACTATTCTTCGATAATCACCACTATCAAAAATAGCATCGATCATTCTACCTGCAGAAACCTCATCTCGTGCATCGATACTAGACGATAACGACAAACCTAAAGAAGTAGCTGCATCTTGCGCTTGAGAGTTCAGTTGATTTTGCAGATACTCTCGCGTTACGGTAATGTTTAACATAAAGCTGCCGACCAATAGGGATATCAAGAGTACTCCCACAAATCCAAGCAACGCTTGCTGCAATGAACGACCTTTATTTTGAATCTTGTCTTGCATTTATTTTCCAGAGAAACATAAAATTGATTCTAGCTATTGCAGGGTATTCAAACATAATAATTGTCCGGCTTACATAGCCTGACATTTATTGACGATAAAAATCTCTGAATACTACTGAATATGCTAAATTTAATGGGTACCTGTAGGGAATTCAGGATTCGAAAATATGATGTACAATAAATCGGATTTTGACTCAAAGCGCACTGATTATTTATTCTGACTTCACTGGACTCTGAATGACGCAAGAAAACCAAAGAGAAAAGCTCAAACAGTTATTTGCGAAACGTGTCACAACTCAAGCCAGAGTCGTACTAGATCTGTTTCAAAAGTGCAAAGCGGGTGAATGGCTTGAGTTTAGCCGACTTGACGACCTTGAAGATGCGAGCGATAAACTTGAACGCTTTGCTACTCGATTTGACATGTCTCAGCAACAAGAAGCTGCGAGGAAAATCCACCTTGCATTAAAAGAAGTTGAAGCGAATCAAGCTCCGTCACCTCAACAACAGCTCAGCATTGAAAGCTCTATACAAGAGCTAAACGAATGCACGCTTCGCAAGAGTGATTCAGACAAAAAAACAAGCGAGCAAACTAGCGCTAGCCCAAGAACCTTTTTGAGAACTCCTGTTTATTTGGCTCTAAACAACAGCGAGTATGCGAACCGAATCATCAACCAGTTAGAATTTTTCGGATTTAGGTCAATTAACTTTAGTAAGATTCAAGACTTCGTCTTGGCAGCAAAACAGGATAAACCAGAAACGATCGTTGCCGACGTAGATTTTGATGGCGGGGAATTATCCGGAATTGAAGCCGTCAAGAAAATCCAAGAAAGTCACGAGACAACGATCCCAACCATATTTGTTAGCGACCGCAAAGACGATATCGAAACAAGATTAATGGCATCAAGAACCGGAGGTGAAGAGTTTTTCTACCGAGCGGTTGACCCTGGCCAACTAATTGAGAAGATAGAACAGTACACACATTCCAATATACAAGACCCTTATAGAATTCTTGTGGTTGATGACTCTCGCGCCCAAGCCAAGTACATAGAAAACATATTACACAAAGCGGGAATGATTCCGTACGTGATAACAGAACCAATGCAAGTTCTGTTAGCTTTGGCAGACTTTCAGCCAGAAATAATCATTATGGACATGTACATGCCGGGCTGTACCGGTATGGAGCTCGCAAGAGTTATCAGACAACAAGATCGTTTTCACAGCGTCCCAATCATTTACCTTTCTGCTGAAGACGACGTAAATAAACAACTTCATGCGATGAGTTTGGGAGGGGATGACTTTCTCACCAAGCCAATTGACCCAAAACACTTGATCGCAACGCTTCAAAATAGGGGCCGCCGAGCCAGATCTCTTCTAGCCTTAATGATTAGGGATAGCTTAACTGGGTTATATAACCATACTCATACCCTTCACCTCTTAGAGTTAGAGATAAGCAAAGCTAAACAGAAGAATCTACCAATCTGTTTCGCGATGCTAGATATCGACTATTTCAAAAAAATTAATGACAATTATGGTCACCCAATCGGCGACAGGGTATTGAAGAGCCTTTCATTATTCTTGAAGCAACGCCTGAGAAAAACGGACCACATAGGCCGCTACGGCGGCGAAGAATTTGCTATCGTTTTACCTAACACAACTGAACGTGACGCAAAAACAATATTGAATGAAATTAGAGATCGCTTTGGGGAGCTACCCCAACCGGCAGGATCAGGATCGTTCAATGTTACTTTTAGCTGCGGTATAGCATTATCGAGCGGTGAGAATGCCCAATCACTTTGCGAAAAAGCAGACCAAGCGCTGTACGACGCCAAACGAAACGGAAGAAATATCGTACGCTGCTATAATCTGGATATGTTATAAAAAACTCACTTGTAAACACTCGTTAAAGCCGTCAAACTACGCGACAATTCTAATATAAGCAGGGCTTTTCACTCTGCATGTCAGAATTCAGATTGCATTCATCTAACCCTTTTTCCTAAGAGAGTAGCGTTCAGATTATGTCCTCGATTCTTGTACTTCATGGCCCAAACCTGAACATGCTTGGCTCTCGAGAGCCTGAGAAATACGGGTCTGAATCCTTAGACGATGTTAACCAGCGCCTCAGGGAAACAGCTTCATCAAAGACAGTTTCTATTGATATTTTTCAAAGTAACAGCGAGCATGAACTAATCGACAAAGTTCACCAAGCCAAACAAGATGACACCGAAATCATTATCATTAACCCTGCGGCATACACCCATACAAGTATTGCTCTAAGAGATGCCTTACTTGCAGTCGATATTCCATTCTTCGAAATTCACATCTCTAACGTGCATTCGCGAGAAGAATTTCGCCATAAGTCTTATTTTTCAGACGTCGCGATTGGCGTAATTTGTGGCCTGGGAACTCAAGGGTATGACGCCGCTTTGACAAGAGCAATACAATTAATCGCGCCATAACTGCAAGCTTTCATCTGGCGATACTTATTTGAACACGCCAGTCTAACCGCGCAGATGAAAGACTATTTCGAACATTGGAAACAAAATGAACTGGATTCAAATCAAGGCGAACATCCCCCCTCAATTAGCCGAGCCAATGGAAGAAAGCCTGTTGGCAGCAGGGGCAAGCGCAGTCACAATGGAAGACGCTAAAGACCAACCGATTCTCGAACCCGAAAGAGGAACGACACCTCTTTGGGATACGACGATCATTACCGGACTATTTGGCGCCGATGAGAACTTAGCACAAATAAAGTCTGTTACCGAAAGCGTGTTTAGCAATTTGAGCTCAGAGCCTTGCCCCCACTATAGAGTCGAGTTGTTAGAAAATGAAGATTGGACACGTAAGTGGATCGAACACTTTAAGCCTATCCAGATTGGCTCTCGTCTATGGATTTGCCCCAGTTGGCATGAAATTCCAGACGCAGATGCAGTTAATCTAATGCTAGACCCAGGGCTCGCATTCGGCACTGGTACGCACCCTACTACATCATTATGTCTAAAGTGGCTAGATGAGGCGTCATGCCAAGATTCATTTCAAAACAAAACGGTTATCGACTACGGTTGCGGCTCTGGAATACTCGGTATCGCAGCGCTATTATTGGGAGCAAAGAACGTTATAGGTGTAGATAATGACCCTCAAGCTCTAATAGCTACTGACGACAATGCAGAACGAAATAATATACTGAAAAACAAAGTCTCATGCTTTTTACCAAATGACTTGCCAACAACTAAAGCTGATATAGTATTAGCAAATATACTCGCTCAGCCTCTCTATGAACTAAGAGACAAGCTTGCCCAGCTAACGAATACACAAGGCCAAATAGTGCTCTCTGGAATACTTGAAGAGCAAGCCGCAGATTTGTCTGCGTTTTACGCCGAACAATTCACGATGGCCCCCCCAATAATTCAAGATGGATGGGCTCGCTTGACCGGACTGAAAAAAGGTCGATAATAAGATCAACAACGAATAAGGCTCCCACCAATATGACCGACCAGCGACTAACACAATGCCCTCACTGCAAGGCATCTTTTAAAGTCTCTGACGATCAAATAAAAGCCGCTAATGGGCGAGTTAGATGCGGCTCATGCATGAACATATTTGACGCGATTGCGTACAGTATCTCTAAAGTCACCCCACCTAAAAAAGGAGTATCCTCTCCCCCCTCCTCTGACTCCCCCCCAGTTGAACTAGAAGAATCTATATTGGCAGACGAGGGAGACGCTGACTTATTTGAAGATAACCCAGAAGAAGACAAGCAAGATAGAGAATACTCTGGTGACACTCAATTATCAGGCGAGTTCAGCACCTCCTTTTTAGACCTCGACAAGAATACCGACTCAACGCCAGACCCTTATAGCACTAGCTTTCGAGAAATGGAGCCTAGAACGATTGAGGACGAAACAAACACAGAACCTGTAGATGAAAGCTGGGCTGAAGATATTCTTGAAGACGTAAAACCCTTAAAGAGTGAAAAAGCAGACACGAGCCTCGCCCCCACGACAAGACCAAACACACACACAAACCCGCAAAAAGACACCACGACTGAAGACTCGCCTCCCCCACCAAAAGTCGAAAAAGAGGACTACCACAAGTTAAGCTTTGACTATCATCTAGACGCTGACCCGTCAGACAAAAAATGGATCAGTACCACTATTTTTTCCATACTAAATACAATATTGCTAACAACTCTAATTGCTCAAGCCGGCTGGTTTCACTATGAGAAGCTGGCAAAGTACCCTATCGCCAAACAGCTGTTTAGTGCTGCCTGCAGTAAGCTCAAGTGCACGCTACCAAAGCTAGAAAACATCAATAAAATAAAGAGCCAGAACCTGGTTGTCAGAAGCCACCCTACCACAGCCCAGGCCCTCATCATTGACACAGTCATCATCAACGACGCTAAGTTTGACCAAAAATTCCCCAACATTGCCCTGTATTTTTCGGATATCAACAAGCAAGTTGTCGCTCAAAGATTAATACAACCACATGAGTACTTATCAGGAGATTTGACGGAGTGGCCTACCATGCCAAGCAAACAGCCGATTCACGTTTCGTTAGAAATTATTGATCCCGGAAGCAATGCTGTAAATTACTCGATAAGGTTCTATCTGCAAAAAATCGACAACCTCGATTCTTAGGAACGAAACATAGATCAATTGTCAACCAATAAGAGTAAAATATAACCAAAAAAAACGCTGAATTTGCTTTTCCCCCCCATCATCTCAGAGTATGATTACCCCCCCTTGAAACCTCCTGCCACTTGAGAAACCGCTTGCTTAAAATAGGCCCTTATTCATTAGGTAATCCTCTAATTCTTGCACCTATGGCAGGCGTAACAGATCGGCCTTTTCGTCAACTATGCAGGCAGTACGGCGCTGCCATGGCAGTATCAGAAATGGTTATTGCTGACCCAAGTTTTTGGAAAACACGAAAATCGATTCATCGCCTAGACCATGAAGGCGAACCCGGTCCAATTTCGGTTCAAATTGCGGGTGGAGACGCAACAATGCTAGCAACAGCGGCCAAGCTCAACCAAGACAGAGGCGCCCAAATCATTGACATCAACATGGGATGCCCTGCTAAGAAGGTGTGCAATAAGGCGGCTGGATCGGCGTTAATGAAAGACGAAAAACTAG
>Ga0105350_10000937_pt1 | contig 19081 bp, 17 predicted proteins | sample EN1Hudsemesocosm_FD_83506 | JGI IMG/M metagenome (GOLD analysis project Ga0105350, IMG submission 83506) | Methane-oxidizing microbial communities from mesocosms in the Hudson Canyon - EN1E Hudson Canyon | ecosystem: Environmental > Aquatic > Marine > Cold seeps | place: Hudson Canyon... | reverse complement strand
TTATGCTCAATTTACTGGCAGGATTAGTGGCTTATTGCTTAAAGAAAGATAAGCCATCCCTTAATTTAACTGACGTAGAGCTTAATGCTATGATCGTTGCTTAAGCAGATCTGGGGTTAACTAATACTCAACCAGTACAACTTAAACCTAGCAAAAATGGCTGAATGAAAGTTGTACTGGTAAGATAAAGTATAATTTTATTCAGCATTCTTTACTGACTAAAAATCACCCACATTTCTTCATATAAATCATTGGATTTATTAAATAAACCGCTTAGACTCACTGACCATTTAAAACTAGCGCTTTGTACCAATCTTTGCTGTAATAGCAGGAAGTTTTAAGCGATAAAGCCTGTGACATGCAAATTGGTTGGTGCGATTTTATTAAAGGTCGATTTAGTAAGGCCTCAAAATTTCATTCCGTTGGGATTGAATTTGGTGTTAACGACTTCAATGTATCCACTCTAAAAAAAATCAAGGGCAAGGTTTGTTGGGTAAAACAACATTCAACATCTATTGATAATTGGCAAACTGAGCTTAAAACCTACGTCGAAAAAAACCTTCTGACCAACACTCAATGTAATATCGCCTTATCCATTTCGAAATACCAGCTGCTACAAGTAGATAGGCCTGCGGTTGAAGACGACGAGTTACATCAAGCATTGCAATGGGCGGTTAAAGAGCAATTATTCAGTGATGACGAACTTACCATTGATTATTTTGATCCCCCAGCAGCCGCCTCCAATGTCAAAAAATTAAATGTGGTAGCAATAAGCACGCGAGACATCATTGAAATTAGAGATGGTATTTTAAAAGCAGGATTAGCCCTAAATATCATTGGCATTGAAGAACTGGCAACCTGCAACTTACTGACGCCCAGTAATGATGCGGTTATTACGTTAAAGCAAGAAGAAGGTGGGCAACTTAGCTTAAACATTCTTAAGAACAATCAATTATTTTTTTCAAGACGTTTACGAGGATATGAAAACTTAGGGAGCTTTTCTGAAGAAGAACTGAAGATAGGCGTGGTGGATAATTTAAGCTTAGAAATTCAACGTTCTATGGATTATTTCGAAAGCCAATTACGACAAGCACCAGTCAAAAAAGTCTATATTTCTTTGGATACTATTCATCAAAATGTTCTGGCCGACATGATCAAACAAGTGATTTTTATCTCAGTGGAAAACTTCATACCTGATGTAACAGCGAACGCTGATATGCCCATAAAATCCAATAGTTTTGCTAGCTTGGGCGCTGCAATTGATAATGCGAGTTTGATTGCCTGATGAAAAATAGAGTTAACCTTTATCATCCAGAGTTTCATCCGAAATTACGCCTGCTGAGCCTGTCTATTGTACTTGGTGTTTGGATGTTTACGTTATTTTGTGGGGGCGTACTATACTTTTGGGAGTCGTCTAAACAACAAAATTTAAAATCGGAAATCGCCAAAATAGAACAAAACAAACAACAGCAAAAAATGTTGGTTGAAGAATTGCAAAATACTGTAGACAACTTGAAAGTAGATCCGAAATTACTCAAACAAGTGGAAATAAACCAAAGGCTTATTAGCCTTAAAAAGCGCGTGTTAAATGAATTGGCCGGTCAGGAGGGGTTAAAATCAAACGGTTTTTCAAATCTAATGATAGATCTCGCCAGTCATAATCAAACGGGACTGTGGCTAACTCATATAAATTTGAATGGTAAAAATGTCGTCATGGAGGGTGCTGCATCAGATTCAACCCTAATACCCAAGTGGCTAAATTCATTGGGCCAAACTGACTTTTTTAGTGGTCAAGAGTTTGCCGACACTCGACTCTATAGAGATGCTGAACAACAACTCAATTTTGTTATTTCAACTGGAAAAGAACTAACAGTTGAAAAAGGCGCTAATAATGAGTAGCACTTTAGAGCAAGAGTATAAAAAACTATCGATTAAATTTCTTAAAATTAGCTTACGAGAACAGCTTTTAATTCTCATTTGTGGCTTAGTTGTACTGATATTAATGATGTATACCTTTTTGCTAGAGCCTCACTTTAAAAATTCGGAAAAGTTACAGCAAAACAATTTAAGCAGCATGAATGAGATGACTTCTCTAGAAGGCCAAGTGAATACCTTGACCGATAAACTCAATACTGACCCAAACGATCCAGTACATGAGAGAATCAAAGTTTTGCAAGGCCAAATCCAAAGCATTGCTCAGCAATTAGAGGCACAAACTAACAACTTAGTACCAGCAAATGAAATGGCGAATATGTTGGAGAGTGTGTTAGCTGGCAGTAAAGGATTAAAACTAATTGAATTACAATCTATTGCGCCTATTCCAATCTTATTTGGTCAAGCCGAAGAGAAAGATGAACCACAAGCTGGCCTCTATCGACACGGCGTGACACTAGTATTTCAAGGTACCTATTTTGATATTCAACGATACCTTGAAAAACTTGAATCTTTGCCCTGGCAATTTTATTGGAAAAAATTTGACTACTTAGTCGACGACTACCCAACTGCAAATGTTGAGTTAGAAATATACACGCTCAGTACAAACAAAGCTTTTATAGGGGTTTAAGGGCAAATGAAATGGTTATTATTAATCTGTTTTGGCATAACAAACGTACAAGCAGACGTATTAAGGGATCCAACTCAACCCAATCCGAACAAATCGATGCTAGATTCTGCTCAAAATCCCCAAATGCTCTCGGAAATGGCGCTAAAATTAACAGCAATCATTCATAACAAAGATTATAAACAAGCTATTATAAATGGAAGAAGTTTTGCAGAAGGGCAGCAAGTGCTTGGTTACAAAGTAGTTCTGATCAGTCAAAATCACGTAGAGTTGGTTGGTTCAGATGGTAAACAGATGCTCTATGTCAATAACAACAACATAAAAAAAGATGCAAATAATGGTTTTTAAGAAATTACTACTTCTGAGCATAATCTTAACTATATGCTCTTGCCAAAGTCAGCAGAAAACCACAGCTGTGGCTCATTCTTTAGACTCGGCTATTGCCGCATATGAAAACCAAGACAAACAACACAGTCAAACCTTGTCTGGTAAGCCACTATTAACTGTTCCTGACGAAATAAACCAAGCTCTATTGCCTGGTCCAAGCGATACCTTAAACCAACTCTTTGGTGAATCTAAGTATGATATTAATGCACAGAAAGTAGAGGCGTCTGCATTTTTCAGCAGTATAGTCAAAGGCACACCTTATAGTGTAGCGATTCATCCAGAGGTTACTGGTGAAATATCATTAGATTTAAAACAGGTAGCTCTGACAGATGTATTTGATTTGGTTGCTGAACTATACGGTTATGAAATTGAACGTAAGAAAAATATCTATCGTATTTATCCTTCGGGTATGCGAACTGAAACCTTCGCTATTAATTACCTATTAATGACACGAGATGGTTCAACGCAAACCAGTATTACTTCGGGTGGTGTTTCGCAAGAATCCGGTAACAATAGCAGTGGAAACAACTCACAAAACGGCTTTAGTGGCAACTCAAGTAACTCGGGCAATAATAACACCTTTGGTTCAGGCAATAATAGTAACGGCACTAGTATTTCAACTCGCACTGAAACAGATTTTTGGGCCGAACTTTTGGCAACGTTAGAGTCAATGATAGGTCAAGGAGAAGGTAAAAGTGTGATGGTCACACCTCAAGCGGGGTTAGTTACCGTTCGAGCAATGCCCAAAGAAATTAGAGCCGTGAAGGCCTTTTTAGATGTATCTGAAGAAATCATTCAAAGACAAGTTATTCTCGAAGCCAGAATTATTGAAGTGGCGCTAGATGATGGTTATCAACAGGGTATTAATTGGGGCCAAATCTTAGCGAATAGTGGATCCACTGATTTTCAATTTTCTAATACTGCAGGCAATATTGGTAATAGTATTAGTGCCGCTTTAGGCAATGTGACCAGCTTATCGTTTATTAACAAAGACTTTTCTGGGGTTTTATCACTTTTGTCTACCCAAGGTAATGTGCAGGTGTTGTCTAGCCCAAGGGTAACTGCAATCAATAATCAAAAAGCGGTGATTAAAGTGGGAGACGATGAGTATTTTGTTACCGATGTGTCTAGCCAAAGCACTATATCTAGCAGTACTACTTCTGTAGTGCCGAATATTGAATTAACCCCTTTCTTTTCCGGAATAGCGTTAGACGTCACCCCACAAATAGATGAAGATGGTATGGTTTTATTACATGTGCATCCTTCAGTGATTGAAACCCAAGAGCAAGAAAAAATCGTAACCTTAAATCAAGAACAATTTGTATTGCCTCTTGCTCAAAGTAATATCCGTGAATCAGATACCGTGATTCGAGCAAAATCTGGTGAAATAGTGGTGATTGGCGGATTAATGCAGTCAATTATTTCAGAGTCCGAATCCAAAACACCTCTATTGGGTGATATTCCGATTTTAGGCAACCTGTTTAAAAACAAACAAAACAGTGAAATAAAAAAGGAATTAGTCATTTTAATCAAGCCAACTGTAGTGGATAAAAACACCTGGAAACAGGAGTTAAGACGTAGCAGAGATCAAATGGCCGATTGGCTGCACGTGGATTAATCATGTATCTATACCACTATGGGATTAAAGAACTACCATTTACCTTAACACCTAACACCAGTTATTTTTTTGGCTTACCCAGTCATAAAGAGGCGATCCAGGTATTATTGACTGCGCTTAAAACTGGCGAGGGTTTTATTAAAGTCACAGGCGAAGTCGGCACAGGCAAAACGCTGATTTGTCGCAAGTTATTAAACGAATTACCCAAGCACTTTGTCGCCGCTTATATTCCAAATCCTTATCTTACTCCGACTGAACTGCGCCGAGCAGTGGCGAGTGAGTTGAACGTGGTATTAACCGACAAGGCAGACCAGCAAGAGTTTACCCAGCGCATTCAACAACGCCTTATTCACTTACATCAAGAAAACAAAGGTGTAGTGCTGATTATTGATGAAGCTCAGGCGCTACCAGTAGAAAGTATTGAAGCCCTCAGATTAATTACCAATCTTGAAACAGAGTCACGTAAATTATTGCAGGTTGTATTATTTGGTCAGCCAGAATTGAACGATAAGTTGTCATTGCCAGAATTAAGGCAATTAAAACAACGGGTGACATTTTCCTACACTTTACAATTAATGGATGTCGATCAGGTTTTTCAATACGTGAAACATCGAATGAATGTCGCAGATTATCGTGGAGGCGATTTGTTTGACCGAAAATGTTGTACTTTGCTTTTTAAGGCTAGCAAAGGAACACCCAGAATTGTCAATGTGCTATGTCATAAAGCCTTGATGTTAGCCTATGGCGAAGGCTTGCAAAAAATCAGTCGACTACATGTAAAACTGGCCATAAAAGACACCGAAGCTGCCAACCAACCTAGTAGTGCTTTGTTTATTTCATCTGTCAGCGTTTTAGTTGTGATGTTAGCCTTTTGTTTGGCTTATTTTGCTTGGTTGGGGTTCACCGTATGAGTGTAGTGAATAAAATGCTACAAGATTTAGAAGCCCGTCAATCTCAAACTGATGAAATAAATGCGGATTATCAAGCACCGCAAAAAAAGCAATCAAAACTATTGGTTTTAGTGTTGCTCGTGCTAGCTGTTGCAGCCATCATTTTTGCCCTAAAAAATGAAAGTCCATTGTTTGGCGGTAGTACAAATAAAGAACCTACTGCAGCTGAACCGCTTGTAGTCGTTCAAAAAATGTCTGTTGCCACTGACAAAAAACAATTAGAAACAGCCTCGGTTTTACCCTTAGACGCTAACATTGAATTGAGGGAGACTGAAACAGATGTAGTCTCAACAAATCATATGCTGGCTAAGCAGAAAATACTGCCACCAGAACCTACAACAATCATAACTAAGCTTGCCCCATTACCGATTGACACTAATGATCAACAATTAGAGACGCTAGACAACACCAAGTTCAACCTCCAACGGGCGTCTGAACCAACATCAAGCTTTAGCATGACTGGCAGCAGCCAAGCAAATAACACCAGCAGTTTAAAGCAGCGAATTGCTGAGAGCCTCAATAATGATGATTTCGATTTGGCACAGCGTTTATTGAACGAGCTATTGGAAAACGAGCCAAATAATATTAAGGCTAGAAAAAAACTAGCATCATTACTTTTTGCTCAAGGTCATTACGCACAATCTAAATTACTACTGGTGCAAGGCATTGAGCTTCACCCTACTCAAAGTGATTTGAGATTGATGTTGGCGCGCTTGTACGTCATTCAAAAAGAGCCTTCTCAAGCCTTGGATATTTTGGCTGAAAATAATCCCGACTTAGATAATCAAGCTGAATATTTAGCTTATCGTGCGGCATTAGCACAACAACTAAAACACCCAAAATTGGCCAAGTCCGATTATCAAACGTTGTCTACGCTCGAATCAACTAATGCTAAATGGTGGTTAGGCTTAGCAATAGCAGAAGATCAATTAGGTAATATTAATATGGCTGTGCAGGCCTATAGTAAAGCCAGCACACTTGATCAATTGGGTGAGTCGGTGAACGATTTTATTCAACAACGAATTTCAGTATTAGCAGGAGCAAAATGAAACCTAAAGCCAAAATTCGTTTAGGCGACTTACTTGTTCAGCAAGGTATCATCAACGAAGATCAGTTGATGCAAACCCTATCTGCGCAAAAAGAGTCAGGCCGCAAATTAGGCTTTATGTTGATTGAGCTGGGTTTTGTGACTGAAAACCAACTGCTGTCATTTTTGTCGCAACACTTAAATGTACCTTTAGTAGACATCAGCCAACATAACGTATCGCTAAGCGCGGTTAACATGTTGCCTGAAGTACAAGCTCGCAGACACCGAGCCTTGGTGCTTGAAGATAAAGGCGACAGATTACTCGTGGCAATGAGCGATCCAGCTGATTTGGCGGCTATTGACGTATTGTCGGGATTATTACCCAAACCCATAGATGTGGCTGTTGTTAGTGATACACAGCTGATTCAAGCCTATGATGATTTCTATCGCCGAACCGAAGAAATAGCTTCTTTTGCACAAGAATTGGCTGAAGAGTATCAAGATGAAGCCGAATTCGACTTTGACACTGGCGTAGGTGACGAACAAGACACTGTCGTTGCCAGATTGTTACAATCTATATTTGAAGATGCCGTACAGGCTAAAGCTTCAGATATCCATATTGAACCTGACGAGGCATCGTTGCGCATTCGGATGCGTGTAGACGGTGTGTTACAAGAAAACGTCATTCAAGAAAAAAACATCGCCTCAGCATTAGTACTTAGGCTCAAACTAATGTCGGGACTAGATATATCTGAGAAACGCCTGCCACAAGATGGACGAACCAGTGTACGTATCAAAGGCCATGCTATCGATGTACGGGTATCGACTATGCCGATCCAAGCAGGCGAATCAGTGGTGATGCGTTTACTCGATCAGTCGGCTGGTTTGTTGACTTTAGATCAAACGGGTATGCCGAATAATTTATTAACTCGTTTTAGAAGTTTATTACACCGTCCCCATGGTATGATTTTAGTCACAGGTCCCACGGGCTCTGGCAAAACCACCACTTTATATGGTGCATTGAGTGAGCTAAATAAAGCCGCCTCAAAAATTATTACCGTAGAAGACCCTGTAGAATATAGGCTACCCAGAATCAATCAAGTACAAACCAATAATAAGATTGGGCTTAATTTTTCAAATGTGTTGCGCACCACGTTACGTCAGGATCCCGACATTATAATGGTCGGCGAAATGCGCGACCAAGAAACCGCCGAAATTGGTTTACGCGGTGCATTAACCGGTCACTTAGTTCTTTCTACCTTACATACTAACAACGCTATCAGTAGCGCAGTAAGGTTATTAGACATGGGCGCTCCGGGGTATTTAGTAGCCAGTTCGTTACGTGCTGTAGTAGCACAAAGATTAGTACGCAAGATTTGTGACAATTGCAGCGAAGCCTATCAACTTAATTCCGAAGAATTATTGTGGTTGAATAGTCTGGATAATAATTTACAAGCCATCAAATTTAAGCGCGGTAAAGGTTGTCAAACCTGTAACAAAACCGGTTATAAAGGGCGGATAGGTGTATTTGAACTGCTTGAAATGACCGAAAGTATGATGAATGCATTGAAGCTAAATGATACCGGCACCTTCTCTCAGGCGGCGCAGAAAAGTCCTGGATTTGTGCCACTAGCTAAAGTGGCGCTGATGTACGCTAAAATGGGTATCACTACTGTAGACGAAGTGCTGAAATTGATAGAAATGGTGGCAGATGAAAGGTCAGTAAATCAATTAGATAGCAACGAATCCATTGAGCAGGAATTAGCACAAGTAGTTGAAGAACAAATTGCCAATCAACCACTTAGCAATGAAACACCTGAGAAATCTGGCTTTTCCTTTGAGTTAGAACCCACCAACCAAACACCGGGAGGCGACGGTGGCACAATTTAGCTACACAGCTAGAAAATCTACTGGTGAACTTGCAACTGGCGTTTTAGAAGCGGCTGATGCTTCGTCTGTAGCACAAATATTATCCGGACGTAGCTTTACCCCAATAAAAATAACCGAAACTAGCCAGGACAAGGCGAATGAATTAAACCAGATTTCATTTTTCACACCCAACATCACACTCGATGATTTGGTCATTTTTTCTCGGCAAATGTATTCCTTAGCTAAGTCAGGTATCCCAATTTTACGAGCAGTAAAAGGCTTAGCTGACACCACTGGCTCTAAACGTATGGCTATGGCACTAGATGATGTGGCAGATCAGCTAGAACGAGGTCGCACCTTATCTTCAGCATTAAACAAACATAACCAAGTGTTTGGTCGGTTATTTGTCAGCATTGTACATGTAGGTGAAAACACCGGTAAGTTAGATGAAGCCTTTTTACAGCTATCATTTTACCTTGAGCGAGAACAAGAAACCCGCAAACAAATCAAAGCGGCGACCCGTTACCCTATGTTCGTGATGATTGCCATTGTGATTGCTATGATGATCATGAACATTTTCGTTATTCCTATTTTTGCAGATATGTTTTTATCTTTTGGTGCTGAACTGCCTTTAATGACCCGTATATTGTTGGCCACTTCTAGTTTCTTTATTACTAAATGGCCCTATCTGCTAGTCGGCATTGCCCTTCTGATATTCTTACTAATTAGGTATTTACGCACTGAAAATGGCCGTTATAAATGGGACCGAACTAAGTTAAAGTTACCTATAGTTGGTAGCATTTTTGAACGTACATTATTAGGTCGATTTGCCCGCAGTTTTTCTATGATGTTGGTCTCTGGTGTACCACTAACGTCGGCGCTAAATTTAGTCGCAGAAGCAGTCAACAATGCCTTTATGGCAGAACGTATTTTGAGTATGCGAAAGAATATTGAAAAAGGTGAAAGTCTATCCAGAGTGGCCAGTAGCAGTAAGTTGTTCACGCCTTTAGTCTTACAAATGATCAATGTGGGTGAAGAAACAGGCCGCGTAGACGAGTTATTAGCCGAAGTGGCAGAATTTTATGAGCGCGAAGTCGACTATGATTTAAAAAGTCTCATGTCAAAAATTGAACCCGTCTTAATTAGTGTTGTTGCAGGCATGGTACTAATACTGGCCTTGGGTATTTTCACCCCAATGTGGGAAATGATGGGAGCAATTAAAGGCTAACATTATGCAAAGAAATCAAGCAACAGACGAACGTAGCCGTAGCCTATATGTGAATATCACAGTAGTATTGGTATTTGTCAGCCTGATGTTGGGTTTTATCGTTTACTTAAACGATAGCACTACCAATATCAGGCGTATGGCATTAGAAAATTTTGCTGAGCAATTTTCTACTAGTGTCAGTAATTCACATTGGCAGTGGCAAGGTGAAGGTCGACCCGAAATTGTGATGTTAATTACATATTCAAATAAAATAGGCGAAAACAACACCTTAGTTGAAAAAGACAGAAAACCAATCTTTATGAGTCGCTTAGGCTGGCCCAAGGCCGAACCCACCTCAGAGGGCTGTGCCGAAATTTGGAATATGGTGTTAAATATTCCTATGGATATAGATGGCTTTAAGATTTTTGCAGAATATTATGATGGGTTAAAACTCACTAATAATGTTTTGGACTCTGTCTGTCGATATCGATTATCAACTGGCCCATACTTCGAATACAAAGTGTTTTCGGGTCAAGTATTAAAGGTAAAACAATGACTACCCTACTTAAAAACTTCGCAGGTGAAAAACCTTTTAGGAGCGCAATCATGAGCAACAACGCTAGAGTTGAAACCAATATGTATTCTAACCGCACTAAAAAGATGGCTTCGGGCTTTACCCTAATTGAACTTGTGATCGTTGTGGTAATTTTGGGATTGTTAGCCGCGACTGCTTTACCAAGACTTCTCGATGTTACAGCTGATGCCGAAGATGCCACTGTAGATGGCGTAGCCGGCGGTTTTGCCACAGGTGTCGGTCTAGTCCGAGCTGAATGGGAGTTAGAAGGACGCCCTAAAGAAAATAATGCATCTAATTCAACTTTTGTCACTATTGAAAGCATCCAGGTTGGTATCGATAAAGATACGGGTTACCCAACAGGACAATTAAACACCGATAGCAGCAGTGAAGATGACCAAATGAGTACTTTAGACTGCGAGAGTATATTCAACCTAATCATGCAAAGTGCCCCGACTATATCTTCTGATTGGAACGAACGTCCATTTGAAGATTACCGATATTTTACTAATGTAAGAACAGGTGAAGGTTCAGGTGGCAATGATGTCTGTTATTACTATCTAACTCAAACAGTCAAAAATCGCACCACCGAACCAACAGATAATCTAGCAGGAAACGGATTTATTTATGATCCAAGAATTGGTCAGGTGATAGTATTTAGTAATAATTAAAAACAGCTGTGAGTTTAAAAATGGCTTCGAACTTGTAGCTCAAAAAGCATACTCAGGTATAAAAAAAGATAACTAAAAAACATAAGTAATTAGTTTTAACTGATGTTTAAATGGTATAAAACATCTAATAATTTCAGGGACTTAGTTTAAAAACGCTCCTTTAAGGAAAAAAATAATGCAACAACAACGTGGTTTTACATTAATTGAATTAATTATCGTGATCGTAATTTTAGGTATTTTAGCTGTTACCGCAGCACCTAAATTTATTGATATTCAGGGTGATGCAACTGCTTCTACCTTACAAGGTGTAAAAGCTGCGTTGCGGGGTGGTTCGCAATTGGTTTATGCCAAATCTGCTATTGCAGGTGAGCAAAAAACGGCGGAAGCCGCTGGACCAACGACACAAGTATTCGTAGGCGGACAAACCGTTGATACTGATTTTGGGTATCCCGATGCCGAAAAAACCACAGTCACAACATTATCTGGCTGGGTTGATATCAGAACTACTGACTTTACTTTAGTGCGTGGAATAGGTGCTGGTACTGATGATGTTCCAGCGGTTGGTACGTTTGCAATTATTCCTGCGACAGGCTCACCTACAATTGATTATACGTTAACGACTGCAACTGATGCTAGCTGCCATGTGTTATACACAGAAGCAACTAGTGCTGTTATCTTAGCATCAGTAACAGCAGTCACTGGTGGCTGTTAACCTTTTAGATTTTAAATAGTAGAGCAAGGGGAGAATTCCCCTTGCTCTACTAAAATATACTCAATATGAGTCATATCACGCGATAGTTGGAATGATGTTAAATAATTCATGTTACTCCTTCAGGCACAAAGGTTTTACTCTCGTAGAACTAATCACTGTGATTATTTTAATCAGCATTCTATCTGTTTCAGTTTTTAGTCGGTTTTCTGGTACCTCTGGTTTTGCCGAATATACTTATCAAGCAAGACTCATATCCACCTTACGTAATATGCAAACCCGAGCAATGTATGACAATCGTGATGGTTATTGTTTTAAAGTCATTCTTGACACTTCAGCCACGCCTGCTTTTGGTCCACCTGTATTAACTTATGCACCAATTGGCGACAAAGACGATACCTGTGGTAGCGCTATTGATTATAATAATCCTGATTACCTCACAACTAACGCCACAGAAATGAGCAAAGAAGGGGTGGGTTTAACGACTACGCCTAATTTTGATTATATCGACTTTGATGGTTTAGGCCGTCCCAAGCAAGGTGGTGCAGATTGTAGCGCTAGCTGCAAAATCACCTTAACTGGTGAAACGACGGTATCAGTTTGTATTGAGTCAGAGGGTTATATTCATGCATGTGAATAAATCAGCTGGTTTTACCTTAATTGAATTGGTGATTGGCATAATAGTCTTTTCCATTGCGCTGGTTATGTTTACTTCGTTAATTGTGCCTCAAGCGATAAAGAGTGTTGATCCGATTTTTCAAGTACGGGCGGCTGAGCTAGGTCAGTCAATGATCAATGAGATTGCTAGCAAGTCTTTTGATGAAAACTCTGATCGCACAGGTGGTTCAAACTTTTGCATGACTAACTGCACCAGCATTGCTTACTTAGGCCCAGATGGTGAGACCCGCGAAAGTTTTGATGATGTTGACGACTACAATGGCTTAACAGTGTCTGATGATCAGATAAAAAACGCTCTAGACCAGACAACAGTGTTGGCTGGTAGCAATTTATATCAAGGATTCAGTGTTAATGTCCGCGTGGTTTATGATGCAAATATGGACGGTATTGCAGATACAATAGTCGGCAATACAAAGCTAATTACTGTCACTGTCACCACTCCTAATGATGAAGATATAATATTCTCAACATTTAGGAGCAATTATTAATGCTTCATTTCGGTAAGACAAATCGTGGGTTTACATTAATTGAATTAATCACTGTGATTATCGTTTTGGGCGTGGTGTCGGTTGGCATATCAGGTTTTATCCGTACTGGTGTTGAAATATATTCTGATGTTACTGAACGTGACCAGCTTTTGGGTGATAGTCGTTTTGTAGTAGAGCGTATCAATCGCGAATTACGCATGGCCATCCCAAATAGCGCGAGAGTGACAGCAAATAGTAGTGGAACCATTCAATGTGTTGAGTTTGTGCCTTTAGAGTGGGGCAGCTTTTATACTAGCTTATCTGTGTTACCCGATACTTCCACTCAGGCGACTGTTGTTGAATGGGGTAATAATCCGGATGGTTTCATTTGGCAAGCAGGTGATTTTGCTGTTGTCTATCCGACTAATAACAATGAAGTATATGACGTAAGTCTAAACAAACGGATACAAATGACTGCCTGCAGCGATGGTGGCGCTGACAGCGCCTGCTCCACAGCTGACGACCCCAATGGAACGGCGCAATTAACCCTAGCGGCAGCTTTTGATGATCACTCCCCTGCTTCACGCCTATACATTGCCAGAAGAACTGTTAGTTACTGTGCTAACAGCAGCAATCGCAGCATATTTCGAAATGAGGGAAACATAACTGAAACTCAGTTGGTGTATTCTTCAGGCACATTGATGGCTGAAAACATAAGCAATGATTTTAACAATTCTGATGAGGCACCTTTTAAAATTTATGGTGCCACTTTAACCCGCAATAGCATGGTACATATTTTACTAGGATTTGAGCGAAACGAAGAAATCATCAACTATTCCAGCGAGGTACATATTCCTAATGTACCCTAATTTTTATCGCCACAATTTAACAGCCAAACCTGTCGCTCAACGTGGCAGCATGTTAGTCATTGCTCTATTTGTGATTATTGTTTTGGCCCTTTTAGGTCTCACTATGACCAGGCTCTTATCATCTTCGTCGGAAGCTATTATTCATGAAGTATTAGGTCAACGCGCATTAAACGCAGCACGAGCTGGAATAGAGTGCGCTGTGGCAGACGAATTTGGTGCGAGTTGTACTCATCTCCCTGAAAAAATATTTAATGGTGTAACTGGCCTAGAAAATTGCAGCTATAACGTTGAAGAAAGCCCGTCTAAAGATATTGTAGACGGCGGCAAAACCTTTAATTATTTGACCTTTAGGAGCACTGGGCAATGTACCGCAGGTAAAATCAACGTGACACGTTTTGTTTATGTTGATGCGATGTTGGAGGGCGAGTAGTCGTGAAAACATTTATCTCCTTTATAGTCGCTTTATTTAATTTTGGCCGTGAGTTTGAAACCCTGCAATGCAGAGACTATGCAACCTATACTCATCATCGTTTTGAAAGTACCGGTAGCTGTCAGATAGGTACTGCTTAACAAGAGTATAAATGTTGATGTGTTGCAATCATCAAAACTGGCTAACCGGCTAGCGTTACTGATGATTGTGATCCTGCACAATGTGTCAATAATCTCACTGAAAAAATGGTGCTTAAAATGATAAAAACTTTGGTTCTGTCGATATTAGTATGTCTGTTGTTACAACTCAGTAGCGCCAGTGCGACTAACTATGTTCTTCCGGCAAATATTGATAGCGGTCCCTTTGCATCTTGTTCTGGCTCTGGACCTACATATACTTGCACTAGCGAAGTAAGAATTGGAAAAAACCATAGCATTGTTCTAACGAGTGATGTCACCTTAAATGTTTCTGGAGAATTCAAAGTCGCCGATAATACATCGGTCGACAAGGGTGTCCATATTTTCAATGTGAATGCCACAACACTTCATATCGATGGTTCTGCGTCTATGGTTTTTACTAATTTAACCGCATCAGGAAACGTGACCATTCATAAAAACGCTAATTTAACGGCTAACGTCACTACAATAGGCGGCAGTTTGTACATCGACGATAATTCTACTGTGAATGGTACTTGCAGTCCCTCAGATAGCCAATGTACGCCCTTACCATCGATGGTCAATCCAACAGTTTTCAGCCAAACGACCACCGATACCACTCCGATTATTTATGGTACCTATTCGAGCTCGGTCGCGACCAGCCTTACCGTTATGGTCAACTCGGTGACCTATGCACTGTCAAACAGTAGCGAACTGACAAATTCGAGCGATAACTGGACGCTCGACTTGAGTAGTATTACACCTCTGCCACTTGACACATACAACGTGGTTGCTACCTCGGCAGATGCCGATGGCGATTTATCTGATACCAGCAATAATGAATTAGTGATCGAGGAAGCGCAGTGGTGGGACACAAATTGGACTAAATGCCGTGACATAACGATTGCCAACACTGGCACCACCACTCTAAGTAATTTCCCAGCCTATATCGACCTAGCCTATGACTCAGACATGCAGTCTAATTACTACGACATTCGCTTTATTAACACCAGCTGCGCAAATAGTGGTTCTGAACTGGATTTTGAGATAGAAACATACACCGCAGCAAGTGCCGATGTATGGGTCGAGATAGACAGCTTACCGGCAGCGGGAAAAACGATTGCAGTTTATTACGGCAATGCCTCAGCCACGACCGGCGAAAATGCTAGTGGCACTTGGGTTAGCAGTCACAAAGGGGTGTGGCATCTGAGCGAAAGTACCAATGCTACCAATCTAGACTCAACGTCTAATTCAAATAACGGCACACCGCAAAATAGTCCTGTATCGACTTCGGGTAAAATAGGTAAGGCATTGGATTTTGATGTTGGAGACAAAACTCACATAAACTTAGGTACACACGATTCATTGGATCTTAGTACCGTTAATTGGACCATAGCGCTGTGGGTCAAACCATTTAGTGACTTTGGAGACAGGAGCTACCCGTTAATGTATCAATACGGCAGTTATGGTGCATCGGTTGGTCTCGACAAAGATAATGGAAAAATTGAACACTGGCGCAATGACGATAACGCACTCTACAACAACACCAACCTTAACATAAACGCTTGGAATCACGTTGTTGTCACTCGAAACAGCTTTACCACAACTTTATATCTGAACGGTAATGCAAATGGCGCAGCCCCCAGTGAGACTATTAATAAGACCAACTTTGGCTCCCATATAGGTGGCTATCCTGACTGGTCAGGTGGTGACTTAAAAGGTCTAATTGATGAAGTCCGTGTCTCTAACGTGGTCAGATCACCAGACTGGATAAAACAAAGTTATGATTTGGTTCAAGATCAAGGAGGGCATGTATCCATTGGCGATGAGGTTGAGGCGGCAACTAGGGTACCTGTATTAGAGTACCGTTTTGATGAATTGAGTTGGGATGGCAGCAGTGGTGAAGTCGATGACAATTCGACTAGCAATTTTGATGGTAGGAGAATTGGAGACACCACCACTATTACTGAGGGGCAAGTTTGCCGTGCAGGAACATTTGATGGCACAGGGGATTACATCAATGCAGATGGGATCGACTCAACCCTCAACTCTACCGCTAGTCTATCTTTCTGGATTAAAACGACGCAAAGCGGCAATAACGCAGCCTGGGCAGCCCCTGGAATACTCGGTATTGAGCAAAGAAGGGGAAGCAACGATATTTTTTGGGGATACCTGGATGCCTCAGGCCATATGCGGATCCAAAAAGGTTCCAGTAGTTCTGCTCAATCAAGTACCGCCGTAAACGATGATGTTTGGCACCACATAGTGTTAACTTGGGATAGTACCAGCGGCAACACACAAGTGTTTGTAGACGGAAATTTAGAGAGTAGCGTACGCTCTAGTGCTGGTGACGTTAGCAACACGTTTTCGAGCATTGGCCGAATAGAAGGCAGTTTCAGTAGGGAGAACTTTAACGGGCAATTAGATGAACTGCTAGTGTTCAATTTACTCCTATCTGCTAGCGATGTTAGTGCAATTTATACCAACCAATTAAATGGTGACAATTACGACGGCAGTGCCAGAGTTTGTCCTGTTAGTACAGTCGACCATTTTGAAATATTGCACGACACGAGAGGGTTTACTTGTGAAGCAGAAGCCATGATCATAAAAGCCTGTGCAGATGCAAGCTGTGACACTTTATTTGATCAAGAAACCTCAATCACTTTATCTCCCTCTGGCTTTGAAGGCGGTGACACTTTAGTTTTTACCGGACAAACCAGCACAAACTTAAGAGTGACAGATGAAGGTACCGTCACTTTAGCAAAAGTCAGTGCTAGCCCAGATGCCAATTTGACTTGTTTTAATGCAAGTACTGAAACCTGTGAGATAACGTTTGCAAATGATGGTTTTGAAATTTATGGGGCGAATATTGGTGACACTCTTGCTGACCAACTGGCGGCTAATAATTTTTCAAATGTTAATTTGAGGGCAGTACGCAGCAACGAAAATGTGTGTGAAGCATTATTAGAAGGCATACAAGAAATAAACCTAACCTATAACTGCGACTCACCTAATCAATGTCTAACTCAATTGAATGGTATTGCTATTTCAGGGGATGGTACCGGTGATAATACTGGCAGTATTGAAGTTGAATTCAATAATCTAGGTGTGGCTAGTTTAGCCGTACTCAATTATCCAGATGCTGGACGATTAACCTTAAGCGTTCAAGCTGATGTGGAAGGTGTAACTATTACTCATTCTGATATCGAAACCGTTGATGTTTACCCTAGTTATTTAGCACTTAGCGTGGCACAAACTGAATTAATATACGGTGCTGTGGGCGAGCAAAATAACTACGTAGCAGGCGAAGACTTTACTTTTGTTATCGGTGCATATGGTACCAACGATAATTTACTACCTAATTACCAAGCTGAAACCCCCCAATTAAAGGTCACTAAGGTTGCCCCAAGCGGCACAGGTGAAAACGGTAATTTTAAATATTCAGGAGCAGGCACAAGGACTAGCACTGGGCTATTTTCTAATACACCAGACATCAGTTCTAGCACGGCTGATGATCACTTTGTAGCGGGTGAATACAGTTTTAACCAAGCTTATTACAATGAGGTGGGGCGAATACAAGTAGACTTTAAAGATTTAAATTACCTTGGCAATGAAATTGTATCGAATGGCATTTTAACCTTAGGCGATTTTTATCCTGCCTATTTTAATGTTGTGTTAACAGATACGCCAACGTTGGCGGATACCTGCAGCAATACATTTAGCTACCTTGGTCAAACTATTCAATTTGAAACATCGCCAAAGTTTACCTTAACCGCATACAATGCCCTTGACACAATAACGTCAAATTACAGCGATACTTATTGGAACTATTTGCCTAATGAAGCCACTTTGGAAGCTAATTTAAGTTACCTCGATAGTTCGACCTATGCTAAAGAAAAATCTGCCAGTGTGATTGACTTAGGCGACGAACCAGTGGTCGCCAACAACGATAATTACGATGGTTCCGGCACAATCACGATACACAACGGCCACTTCCGGTATAACAAAGTTAATCCAGATGACAATAGCGCTTTTTCTCCTGTGTCACCTTTTGAAGCACAACTCACTCTCGCGTTCGCCAGCAATTTTTTTAGCAATACTTTTGCCGATCAAAACGGCATCGAAGATACGGTTTGTTATCAGAGCAGTCATTCTGACAACACCTGTTTAGGATGGGACATAGACGAAGTAAACGGCACACAAATGCGTTATGGTCGCTTAACATTGGAAAGCACATACGGCCCTGAAACTGAACCACTCAATGTGCCAATAAAAGCGGAATATTTTGAAGATAATCAGTGGCTGATCAATACTGATGATAACTGTACCAATATTGATTTTACGCAGTCAGGTGGAGAAATCGAATTAACTGACAATAGTTTAGCTAGCCTAGTTGGCAGCGTCACCAGTGAAGGCACCATAATGCTCGGGCTTTCAGTTGGCAACCAATTTGAGCTCAATCCCCCTGGTACAGCTGGTGAGCTAAATATTTGGTTAGATCCAACGGATCTGGATGTCACTTGGCCAACTTATTTAAATTACGATTGGAACGGGAATGGCTTCATCAATACTGATGACTTTCCTAAAGCAACTGTCAGCTTTGGCCTATTTAGAGGCAATGACAGGATCATTCATTGGCGAGAAGTGTTTAATTAGCCCTGTTTTACTTAACAGAAGCCAATAAAATGGCTTTTGCCTATGTAACATGCTTGCGCTTTTTGTTGTAACTCAATAGCATAGGCTACACAAAGTTGTGATCTGGTAACGTTACGCCCGATTTATGTCATGACAATAAAAATAGTTGCCGTCAAGCAACCAGTTTGGAACCGAATAATGAACCGTATAGCTCAATTTACTCTTATCATTGCCCTTTCGTTTAGCCAAAATATTTTGGCGGCCGACTTATCGGT
>Ga0105350_10000932_pt1 | contig 19117 bp, 17 predicted proteins | sample EN1Hudsemesocosm_FD_83506 | JGI IMG/M metagenome (GOLD analysis project Ga0105350, IMG submission 83506) | Methane-oxidizing microbial communities from mesocosms in the Hudson Canyon - EN1E Hudson Canyon | ecosystem: Environmental > Aquatic > Marine > Cold seeps | place: Hudson Canyon... | reverse complement strand
CGGCCACCAACCTTGCATCAGTTTCAGCCAGCCAATTGAACTACGAATATTCTGTTGTATTCCCTGATGATGGTGGTACGACGACTGAGAATGGACAGTTTCAGATTAGGCAATCTAGCACCACCGGAAGTTCAACGTGGTCGTGGGAAAGCGGTAACGACTCCTGCTCGGGAACGTCGGTAATTAGTGGCCACAGAATTTAACTCAACTCGCACCCCATTTCGGCCTAAACTGGATTTCGCCATGACAAACAATGAACCCATCGAGTACAGCTTAGGCGAATTCCAGTTATTGTCTGATCTAATCCGCTCTCACAGCCTGTCAATGCCTGGCAAAGCAGCATTGATAGTCGACGATAGAGTTGTCAACTACAGCGAATTAGATACCATACTTGATCGGCTTGCGGCCTCGTTTCAGCGCGATGGAATGAAGCCCGGCGAGGTTATATCAATCTGCGGATACAATTCGATTGAGTACGCTTGTTTGTTTTTGGCGGCCTTGCGAGTGGGGATTGTTACCGCACCCATCGCTCCCTCGGTTACCCCCAAACAATTCACCTCTATGCTCAGTGACAGCGGCGCTAGGTTTTTGTTTGCCGATGACGCCGCTGAAAAACTGTTAACGACACTGCCACTTAGCGTCGAATGCATTTCCCTCAACCCATGTATCCCTGGCCGAAGTTTAGAGGATTGGATGGCGCCAGAAGGAGCCACACCCAACTCTGTAACGATTTCGCCAGACGCCCCCTTTAATATAATCTATTCAAGCGGGACCACCGGAACACCTAAGGGAATTTCACAATCACACCGAATGCGCTGGGCACATATAGTGAGGGGTGCCGTCTACGAATTTGATTCATCGTCACGAACGCTCAGCTCTACACCACTTTATTCAAATACTACCTTGGTATTATTTTTTCCCACTATGGCCTTTGGCGGCACAGTGACATTAATGAAAAAATTTAACGCTGAGAAATACCTTGAAATTGCCGCCAGCCAAAAGATAACGCACACCATGCTGGTGCCAATTCAGTACCAGAGAATCATGGCGGTAAATAATTTCTCCAGCTACGATTTATCGGCTTTTCGAATGAAACTCTGCACCAGCGCGCCCTTTCACGCGAGCTTGAAACAAGATGTTCTAAACCGCTGGCCGGGCGGACTTATCGAAATTTATGGCATGACCGAAGGCGGTGGAGCCTGTGTGTTATACGCTCACGGTCATCCAGACAAACTACACACCGTGGGTAAACCGGCCGAAGGCCACGAAGTTCGCTTATTGCTTGAAGACGACCAGGAAGCCGCCTCGGGTCAACCGGGCGAGGTCGTCGGTCACTCCCCCAGCATGATGATTGGTTATCATGGCCAAGCGGAAAAAACCAAAGAAATTGAGTGGCTTTCGCCGGATGGAAAGAGATTCTTTCGCAGCGGTGATATTGGTGTCTTTGACAGTGAAGGTTTTCTCAGCCTTGTTGACCGTAAAAAAGACATGATTATTAGCGGCGGTTTTAATATCTATCCCAGTGATCTCGAAGAGATATTACGCCAACAAGAGGCGGTAATAGGCGTCGCTGTTATTGGCGTACCCTCAGTTAAGTGGGGCGAAACCCCTGTTGCCTACGTCGAAAAACATTCGAATTTCAAGGGCACTGAGCAAGACATTCTAAACATGGCCAATGAAAAACTTGGCTCGGTACAAAGAATTTCAGACCTCCGCTTTATCAGTGAACTACCTCGCAGCAGCATAGGCAAAGTATTGAAAAGAGATCTGATTAAGAAATACTGTGAATGATCAATAAATGAAGTCTTACCCTAAAACCTCATCACTCGTATGCCCTCCTCCATTTACACTGTCGGCCGAGTTTTGCGACGGGAGCCATCCACTAACCATTCTCAATAGCGACCTTGCCTCGACTCAATGAGATATAGCTGCCACAGACCGCGAGTATCAAGGAAAAAGCCAAGGAAATTTTAGTGACCGTCAGCAGAGCTGGGTATTGTGATACGTCTATCTTCGCGTCGCCGATATAGAGATGCATCATGAGCAAGAGCAGCGCTGTGCCAAGCATATTGCCAAGCACCCGAGCAAGGCCTAGCAATGCGGAGGCAACACCCAAACGATCTTCTGGGACCGCGCCCATGGCCGCACTGGTGTTGGGCGTAGAAAACAGCCCGAACCCTAAACCGATGGTCACAAGTGCTGTAGGCACTAAAAAACCTGGAATTACGAAGTCAATCCACTGCAATATGCCAAGCCCAGCGGCGACAACGGCACAACCAAGAGACGCAACAAGTCTTGGTTCATAACGATCGGACAGGCGTCCGGCGATGGGCGCCACTATCGCCATGGTTAAGGCTTGCAGCATCATCAATTGTCCGGTATCCGTAGCGGACATACCCTGTATATACTGCAAATACAGGCTTAGAAGAAATATAAGTGAGTAATTAGCGCCATACATCATAATGCTGGTGAGCAGTGAGCGCGAAAACATGCGGTTCTGCCACATTCGCTTTAAACGCACCAGTGGGTAAGCGGCTTGCTCTTGCTGTTTAATGAACATCCAAAAGCAAAAAATAGATAACAGCAATAATATGAATGCACCTACTGAAGGCAGGTTTGAGATGCCGAGGAACAGTGTGATAGCGCCCATCGCAAACAGTGATGAGCCCACCCAATCGAGCTTTTGGCCAGGGACACCGAACCATTCGCCTTTTAACTTCGTGGCGATCATGACAAGACAGGCCAGGACTAAAGGTACGGGAAACAAAAATACGCTGCGCCAGCCATACGCTTCAGTTAACCACCCCCCTATTAAGGGCCCACCCGTCAGGCCTAGATAGATACAACCCGCGGTGCAGCCCAAGGCCATACCACGCTGGCCACTGCCAAACACTGAAGAAACAATGGCCAACGAACATGCAAAGACCATTGACGATGCAAACCCTTGCAGCACGCGACTAAAAACCAGCCACTCAATACTTGTCGCTAGGGAAGCCGATATCGACGCAAGGCCTAAGCAGATAATACCCGTCGCATAGACGCGTTTTCGTCCCAAAATGTCGGCACAGCGCCCAGCCGGCAATATGCTGACAACATTGCTTAGGATAAACGCCGCTGGAATCCAACCCACCCATATCGCGTTTGCGTGCAATGCTTCTGCTATCGCCGGTGTCGCGATATGTACTGATGACAGTGACAGCGGTGTTAAAAATGAACCGATGCACACCACAATCAGTGCGACCCAACGCGCCGTGCCATTATTGTTGTAGTACTCCAGGGTTTGAGCTTGGTCCATCGAATTAACCTTCATCGCAAACTGACGTCCATTAACGTAATCATTTAACACATCCTATTTTGGCCGATAAACCAAACTGAAACTAAGCAGCAAAATCGAGAAACTAAAAAATCGCTCAGGGGAGTTACTATAACATCGACTCTTTCATACTCTCATTCCAGTCTTAGTTAGTATTTTGATACACACTCCAGCGGTAATGCCACACCTCTTGTAATTTGGCAATATGCCAAATAGAATTAGGCATATTGCCAACACACTCGGAGTGTTATATGCCCTCTCCTGCTACCCTATTTACCCCCAAAGCCCAACTTGTTAAGAGTGTCAACTCACGTGCCCTTGCCCAAGTTGGCCGCATCATCGACATCCCTATTTCCAATAGCGTGGACCTCGTGCGGATTACTCGGTCCGGCATCAACCCCAATGCAGTAGATGCCCTGATTGAACGTGGCTTCGTGCGAAGTGAGTTGAGCTGGATTGTGGCTCCTCGCACCCTCAATCATCGCCGTAAAAAGCAGGAACAGCTGACGACTGAAGAGTCTGGACGTTGGTTGCGAGCGGCGAAAATTCAAGCTTTAGCAGAAGTTGTATTGGGGGATAGGGATAAAGCGATGAAATGGCTGCACAAGCCCCGAAAGGCGTTTGACAAGCTCACCGCAATGGAAATCATGAAAACCGAAGCGGGGGGTCAGTTAGCTGAAGAGTTGCTTGGTCAACTCGATTCCGGTTACTTTGCGTGAAACTATGGCGAATCAGTAACTACGCAGATTTAAAGGGTCTGGGCGGTCTGCAAACGGCAGGCCGCTGGCACAACCGTGGCATCCCTGTTGTCTACCTGGCCGAAAGCCCTGCTCTGGCAATGCTCGAAGTGTTGGTTCACTTTGAATGCTCGCCCGATGAAGTGCCAAGCGACTTCCAATTAATGGAAGTCGAGTACGCACAACGCAAAGGAGTCTCTCGACTAACAACAAGTGCTCTTGGGGAAAACTGGCAGGATGAAATAGACCTGACCCGAGCTATTGGCGACGAGTGGCTTACCGTCAGTAAATCCACTCTCTTAAAGGTACCCAGCGCAGTAGCACCCAACAGTTACAGCTATTTATTTAATCCACGTCACCCGGAAGCGAAAACAGCGAAAATTACATCTGTCACTAGACACCCCTACGACCAGCGCTTACTTCCCTAGTTAAAAAATAGGGAACGGCGGTTGAAAGGCTTCGGCTACAAACGGAGATTTGGTCATGAGAAAATTGGTCGGAGCGGCCGGATTTGAACCGACGACTACGACACCCCCAGCTTGGCCTTGAAGAATTTCCTAAGCAATTGAAATATATTGTTTTTATTGGAATTATGAAGACCATAAAAACCACAATATACCCGCAAAGTCAACATTAGCCAACATGCAAAACCGTTAAGAAATATTGCTTTAACATCAGGTTCTTTTATACATATTCCGGACAAAATTAGTATTTCGCAGCACACACTCTGCGAACGGCTTGAAGGTCTCGTGTTTGTTGCGCTTGACCTATTCCTAGCTCAGGCCTGTCTGCCAAATGCTCCTTTATTAATCCGTATGTGCTTGGAGTCCGCTCAACTAAAACCCAGGGTGAAGACATAAAGGCGGGTATTAAAATTATTGCATTGTTGTACATTCAACGACTAACGCAACGCTTTAGAAAAAGCCCGAGCTCCCCGAAGGGAAGCCCGGCCAAAGATACCTCAGCCTTGAGAGCTCAAAGGCTTTTGAGTGAGGTTTTTAGCTAGAAAGCGTACTTCACATCAACACCGTAGGTACGCGGCACACCACGCATGACCTGATCAGAACCTACCAGGTCGGTCAATTCGAACATATAGTTGGCGAATTCCTTGTCGGCGAGGTTTTTACCCCAAAGTGCCACTTCCAATTGGCTACTGAGATCCACCCAGGACAGACGAGCATTCCATAAGCTATAGCCTTCCTGTCCCACCTCCCTATTTCGGGTGTAACTAGAAGGATCCCCAGCCGTAGCAACAGTACCATTGGAATAGAATACTTCACTCTGGTGAGAACCATCGATTTGTGCAGAAACCCGGCCACTATCACCCAGAGACCAAGTATAATTGGCAAGCAATGTAGCACTCCACTCCGGTGTATTCTGAGGAGTTTCACCGCTCATATCAGTACTGGAGACGCCAGTTGCGGTTGGTATAGCCAGATCGTAGCTGTCAAATCTCGAATGGGTGTACCCAACACCGGCCTGAATAAACAAAGCTTCCTCCGGCTGCCACGTTAAATCTACATCCAGTCCATAGAGCTCCAATGCGTCGGCATTTTCAATCTTATTCTGGGGCAGGCCTGAATTTGGATCTGCAATACTGTTGAAGACCTGGGCATCCTCATAATCGTAGTAGAACAAGGCTGTATTCAGGCGCATGGTGCCGTTCAACAGTGTGCTTTTCATCCCGAGCTCGTATGCCGTTAGCCGTTCCGGATCATATGCAGCGTCGGCTGCATAATTGGCCAGATCTGAGATCGACCCTCCATTAAAACCGCCCCCTTTAAAGCCGCGAGTAACCGACCCAAAATACATTTTCTCTTCGCTGGAAGAATAATTCAGTGCAATCTTACCGGAGAGCTCTTCATTGCGTAGATCGTCCGAATAACTAAGAGAGGACTGTATCGGCGGTATAACAACGGCACCTCCCGTCGCAAACAAAATGGTCGGCGCGATCAACGCAAAATTGGGTATATTAATTGCGTAATCAAAACCGACGTCCATTTGTGTATAACGCGCTCCGATCGTCAGAGCCCATTGATCAGACAGTTCATACTCAACCTGACCAAATGCAGCATAGGTTGTCAGCTCTTGATGGCCAATCCCTTCGCTCAATCCCACCGACGGTCCACCCACTGAAATGGGAATAAACTCAATAGCATCCAGATCCGTGCTGTCGACAGAATTATCCCAATTGATAGTTTCTGACAAATAGTACAGGCCGCTAATCCAATTTATCTTGTGAGAACTGCCATTTAAACGCAGCTCCTGAGAAAAGGTGTGAGTGTCGACGTTGTAGCCAATTTCCACCAAGTGCTGTGGCGTCATATCCGCCTCTTCATCCTGGTGTTTTTCCAGATCGTCATAAGCAGTGATGGAGGTCAGGGCTACATCATCATTCAAGTCGTAGCTCACTTTCAGGGAAGCACCAAAGGTATCCACGTTAATGTGGTAGTTCTGATCGCCATGAGTGCCTTTATAAAAATCGCTATCGGCGGTGGAACCGTACAGATCGCTATCACTGTCGTTATGCGAGCCGTGGATATTCAACAATACTGATAACTCATCACTGGGCTGGAATTCCAACAGCGCTCGTCCTGCAAAGTTATCTTTTTCAACCTCTTCACCCGTGCTCAGGTTTTCCATATAACCGTCAGACCGATAAGCCACCAATGCCAGACGACCGTTAACATTGTCGGTCAAGCCACCGGATATAACGCCTTCGGTCTTTAGGTATCCGTAGTGACCCGCGCTCAATTTTACCGCGGCCTCAAATTCTTCGGTGGGTTTGTTGGAAATAATATTCAAGGCCCCTCCGGTGGTATTACGTCCGAACAAAGTACCCTGAGGCCCCTTCAACACTTCTACGCGCTCAACATCGAATAAGGTCGTTAGCTGACCATTGGAAGAACCAATAGAGGCGTCATCAAGATAAAAACCAACAGGGCCCGTATTGTTAACGGCAAAGTCGTTTAGTCCGATACCGCGAATAAAGACCGATACAACACCGCCTTCACCGGCAGGGGACATGATGTTCAAGTTAGGCGTCTTGGCAGCAAGTTCATTACTATTCACAACGCCCATGCCCTCCAGGGTTTCGCCGTCAAAAGCGCTAATGGTGATACCAATATCCTGCAGGCTTTGCACGCGCTTTTGCGCCGTTACAACAATTTCCTCCAGGATAAAATTGTCAATTGCCTGAACGGATACCGCTTGAGATAGGCCGGTCAGGGATATTGCTGTCGATAGAGCAGTTTTAGTAAACAACCCGTTTTTCATAGTGACTCTCCTCTCGAGATTAATTTTATTATTTGCTGACGAACTACGTGGTGCGTATATCAGAAGAACGCGACCACCACGGCATCACGCCCCTCATCTTGTCCCGTGCGGGAAAAGTCAGTTTTCCAAATCATCCAAAATGTATTTGGCAACTTGAAGACGAACCTCATCTGGGAGATAGGCCTGGGAAGGCATGGGAGGAAAGTTACTGCGCTTGTGGGTGGGGTTGGCAATCCACTCAGCCATTGCTTCCGGGCGGCCCTGATACAAGGCCTTCACAACCAGCATGGGCGGGCCAATCAGGTTCTGGGTGTAGGCGTGACAACCACTACAGACTCCTAAATAGGTTAACCGGCCTTTTTGATCTAACGTCAGTGCCGGAGACTCCACCGGTTTGTCCAGCTGAGCAGTTTCAATATGCACCGAAGTTTCCCCAACAGCACACTCTCCCCAGCGTTCAATACCCACATGAATAAGCTGCCCAGCATTGCTGACACAATTTTTTCGGCCCTTTCCTGTGGCCAGAAGATCTGGACCTTGTTTTAGACCGGCCAATTGTAAATATTTCAGCAATGCAGGCTCCGGCTCTGAGCCGTTATTGATAAACATATTATTGAGAATTTTTTGCTTGTCGGGGCGAGGATCTGCATCCGGGTCTGCTGGACCACCTACCATAAATGCGTGATCGGCGACTAAAATCGCGGCACTGTTATTATTCCTAAAAATGTTGTTCTCAACAATATTGCTGTCGGCTCCGTAGATTACCAAACCAACACCCTTCGGCAAGCCGGCCGCAATCGCGCCTTCTGGCGCAAAATTATCGTGATTGTTGTCGGAGATAAAATTATTACGAACAATGGTTCTCTCGGCTGTTTTAATGGGAAGGCCCGGCACTAGAGAGATCATAATTCCCACAGTATTGTGGTGCATATTATTACCTTCAACCAACATGTTGCGGGAATTTTCTGTTTCGATCCCCATCACACTGTCGTAAGTTTCGTTGTAGAGCACGTCCACGTTATCGCACATGCCGACATAGATAGCCGCATCTTCGATGACGGCCAATTCGTTATAGGCAACCAAACCGTTTTTGCCGAATTGAGGGAAGATACCGTAGACCCCGGTATCGATTACCCGGTTGTAGATGATAGAAAAATTGTTTCCTCCCTGAGTCATTATGCCGTTGCCTTTATAGTGCTTGATGAACAAGCGCTCGATAGTGCCGCCGTGCCCTGCCAGCAATACTCCGTCATTGAGCTTGTGCTCGCCATCCAGTACCGCCCACTCCCCTTCCTTAACGATACCTTTTAAATGTATATCGTTTTTGTCGATGTAAACGGTTTCATGATAGGTGCCGGGATACACCTCAATGGTGTCACCCGCTTGTGCCTGGTTAACAGCTGCCTGAATCGACTCTCCGCTTTTGACCGTCAAGGTTGCCGCGGAAACCCAGATGGACGCACCCCCCAAAACTAACAACGCCAGACCATTTCCTAAAAACTTCATTCTTTTCTCCTCACTTCACTACTAATTGATTGGAATGTCGGCTTTCAAACCCTGCAACCGGCAAACCGGAAGGCAAACGTTCAGGTATAGCCGGCTTCATGGTTTCGTCATTCAGTGTCTGCAGAAAGGCCACTAGGGCTTCGAGCTCCTGCGCATCTAAATCCGGGTGTAGAATATGCCAGTGCACATGTACGTTTTGTTCTGGCTTCAAAGCGTGTCCACGTTTTTTGTTGTAGAAATCCACCACTTCGTCCAGATCTTTAAAGGTACCGCTGTGCATGTATGGCGCTGTATTGGCAATATTGCGAAGCGTTGGCACTTTAAACGCAGCCCTTGCTAATGGATCCTCTGTAAGCTTTCCGGCACCGAGATCAAATGCCAGCCCTTCGGGTTCAGGCACTCCAATAGCGGCAATTTGGTTATTGGTAAACAAGGGTGGCGTATGGCATTGAGAGCAGCGTGCAACGAAGCTGCGAAAAATATTATGACCTTGCTTTTCCGTTTCATTCAGTGCATTTTGATCACCGTGTGCGTAACGGTCATAGCGTGAATTCAAAGAAATCAAACTCGATTGAAACGCTGTTAAAGCCCGTACTACATCTGCCGTGGTAATACCTAGCGCCTGAGTATTGGGATACACTTGTAGAAACAGTCGGCGATACGCAATATTGCTATTTAAATCGTGTTGAAGCTTTTTAGGGTTGTTTCCCATTTCGTCAGCATTAAATAACGGTCCTTCGGCCTGCTCCTCAAGAGTGGAGGCCCGGCCATCCCAAAATAACTTACTGACAAAGCCGACATTCCACAAAGAAGGGGCCGCTCTGGACAAGGCCACCCCTCCGTGCCGTTCAAACCCTGCACCTCTACCCCCAAAACCGCTACTGCGTGCCTGACCATCGGCAAAGCCTTGATCCGGGTGATGACAACTGGCACAAGAGGACTGTCCATCACCGGACAGTAGTGGATCAAAAAACAGGTGCCGTCCCAGATCAATTTCCTGAGGTGAGAATCCGTCGCGAATTTTCGGAAGTGCTCGGCGCAAGCCCCCCATATTCTGTTTGTCACCGTAAAATTGGTAGAGACTTCGGAATTCGCATCGGCCATCCACTTGGGCAAAACTCGGAGGGCATTGGTCATTCAGAACGATGTCATTACTGTTGGCATTGCCCACAACGAAACACATCGATACTGTAAACGTCATCAGTTTCAACACACCTTTCATCGTTTTTCTCACCTCTGTTACCAACAGTTCTTATTTATCCGTCTCTAGACGCCCGTTAAAGGGTTAACACCACCATGTCCTCCCATGGATTCACTCTGTCGTGTTAACAATTGTGGATTGCCAGCCAACAGTGCATCTCGCTTAACGGTGATTTCTTTTGCCAATTCCTTATCACCGAGGCGACGTGCCAGTCCGGCACCAATTCGCAAGCCATCCGCCACTTCCTGCTCCGCAGCTGCCTGGGGTTGCAGTGTCAACATCAAGCGTAAAGTGTCTTTAGCCTTTTGCTCTTCCAGTTCCTGATCATAGGATTCCGCAAGAAACTGAAGCGTTGGCATTAAGTTAGGATTGAGCTGAAGTGAACGTTCAAGTAAGGCGATTGATTTCAGGATATCTCCACCCAAGACTTCGGGCAGTTCGTAGAACACACGCCCCAGTACACTTAATGCCAAGCCGTTCAATACCGCTTCGTCTTCTTCCACTGCGGCTTCGATCAAACCGCGAGCTTCTGTTGCCACATCCAGATCACTGCTGCCTTCAGCCTGCAGCAATTGCATCATCATCAAGCCGCGCCAGGCATTCACTTCCGCATCGGCAAAGGGGATCTTGCCAAGAATCTCAATCACTTGTCGCTCCAGCCCAATGGCTTCTTTGATCGCACGATTGTTGGCGGCGTTGGCGCCCATCAAATCCATCAACTTGACGTTGTACGTGTGTTCGAGATAGTTGGCGGCAGTTTCCGCAGCCTGGCTTAACGCCTCTGAACTTAAAATATTATTGTTGTAATAGGCCATGGCTGCGCGAGCCGCACAGGCCATACTATCTATACTAAAATGACGGTCGCGGTGCTCTGTAACCAAAGCTTGTAACTGGGCATCATCATCCACAAGGACACAATCATTATTTAGGACTTCTGTTTTTGGACTTTCAGTACAGGCTCCCAGCACCGTCACAATTACCAGTGCAAGTAGAGGTTTTGTAAATGTAATAAATCGGTTATGCATTACGGATCACTCCTGGTGAATATCAGAATTGAAGAATGACTACTGACCCAGACTTTGGATATAAGCTGCCACATCAAGTATTTGCTTTTCGCCCGTCAACAAGGAAGCCATGGGCCGCATCTGCTGGCCCAAGCGGTCCTCACTGTGACGGCCTCGCCATCCTTTTTGATAAGCCTTGAGTTGACTAATCAGATAATCGGAATTGAGATGATTCAAACGCGGAGCACCCAGGATCGAATTGCCTTCTGCCTTGGCACCGTGACAGGCAGAACAAACACCGCCATACATGCCCTTCCCACCCACACTGGAATCAATCCTGCTTTTTGCCGCGGCGACCGCATTAGGCTTGGGTGGCAGGTCACTTAGGTAAGCCGCCAGGATGTCCACCTGCGCATCACTCAACTCCAGCGCCATGACACGCATCGTATTACCCTGAGTGTCCTCACTATGGCTACCGCGGTACCCTAGGCGAAATCCCTGCAACTGATACTTGAGATACTCCGAATTCTGTCCCGCCAGCTGAGGGGCGCCCATGGCGTTATTACCCTCTGCCATAGTTCCATGACAGCCTGCACAGGCGCTGAAAGCCTTTGCTCCTTTTCCTGCATCGACTTCGGTCACTGCGTTGGCCGACAATGGAAACAGCGTTATTAGCAAGAGAGAAAGAAATCGCATGCGTCACCCGAAACGTTATAAATATCACAATGTACGGGAAGTTAACCCCTGAGAGCACTTCAAGTCAACCATTTATTGTTACTATTATATCATTTTGTTGTATCGGCCGCGCACGAAATAGGAAAATCACCAAGATATTCACAGATAAAGTGTTATAGTTATCACGTTATTACTTCAGGGATTGAGACATGCCAGAAACTACCACTAGCAACAAACGCCTGCCCAGAGTCCCCACTCAACAACGCAGCCGAGAACGGTTTGAATTCATCCTGGATTGTGCCGAACAACTGTTGGCCAAGGGGGAGCGAGAGGAGCTTAGTGTTTACGACGTGGCAGAGAAGGCGGGCTTACCCGCACAGTCGGTATATCGCCTGTTTCCATCAGCAATGGCCATCAGCCATGCACTTGTTCAGCGGTATTTGGGCATGATCACGGAATCAGCTGCAGTCGCCGATTTCAGCGGTTGTGATAGCTGGCAGCTGGCCATGGAAATGAGTCTTAAGCTTAGTTGCGATTTTTACCGACAACACCCCCAGGCTATGGAGCTGATCCTGGGCTCTGGCGCATCCCGAGAAACTAGCGCTGCCGATAGAGCAAGCATCACGCAGTTGGCCAAAAATGGGGTTCAGCTGCTCAATCAGGCAGGCCTGACCAACACGTCAAAGGAGATGATTCGCCATATGGAAATTGTGATTGATATCGCCGATGCCATTTGGAGCCAGTCCTATCACCACCACAAAGACATTACACCGTTTTACGAAAGGGAAAGTATCCGCGCCGCGGTTAGCTATCTGGGGCTCTACCTGCCCAACCACCCAATTGAAAAGAATTAACCGTAATATCACCTGATGAGATGGACGCCTCCTCGTATCGGCGTCGCAATGCGCCATAGTTGATAGTGTCAACATCACCAAGCTCAGAAGACGTCCACCATGAATATTAGATTAGTCGGCCGATAAGATCGAGCCGGGTCATTCAGAAAGATGAGTAAAATGAACGGAGTGAGTGCCCTAGGCACATCTAGGTAATTCGGGGAGAGCTGGATGATAGACAGCCAAGCACTGCCGTCGTTGATAAGCCGTCTTCAGGACTATATTGATCAACAAATCGCGGAAAGGTCCAGACCTCTATTGGCGACAACCCCAGAAAGCTAGTCCAGCAACCAGAGAATGATCCACAACAGAGCGTAGTGCGAATCTAGCCGCCCCTTGAATTAAATAGATCGATAAAATTGACACGAACTGCACTTCCTCCGCGCTTCCGAAAGACACTGCCGCAGTCTCACAACATACTGAAATAATTAAACGTTTAATTTATAAAGAAAAAATTGGTCGGAGCGGCCGGATTTGAACCGACGACCACCACACCCCCAGCTTGGCCCCTAAATCCAGCCTAAGCAATTGAAACTTAAAGCTTTTCTTGGGGTCATGAACACCACAAAAACCAACTTTAGCCCACAAAAGTCAACATTTGCCAACATTGGCCACATTTGAGTCTATTGATAAATGTTGTTGCAACACCGAGTTCGTTCATTCCTCATTCCGGGGTAAATTAGTATTCCGCAATAGACTATAGCGTCGCGATTGAACATTGATCAAATTGGGCAAATTGTTTAAAATAGTCGAAATAGGCGATTTTTAAACAAGGTTCAGGTTATGGAAGTTTTGAGTGCCAGTGATGTTAAAAGCAACTTCGGCGAAGTGCTGCTAAAGGCGCAGCAAGGCCCGATAGGCATCAATAAAAACGGCAAGCCCGCTGCGGTGATGATTTCGGCTTCTGAATATGCTGAAATTGAAATGCTTAGAGGAAAATTCTTTCAACAAGAAATCGACAAAGGCATGGCCGACATAGAGGCAGGCCGGGTCGTCGGTGGCGCAAAAGTCATGCAAAATCTAAGGCAGAAAATTCTTGATGCCAAGCTATAATTTTGCAGAAGTCGCTGAAAGTGATTTAGACAGTATACTAGATTACACCCTGAAAAAATGGGGTATTGATCAGGCTGATAAGTACATTGATGGGCTCGAACAGCATGCACAATTACTAGCAGACACTCCCAAGCTTGCAAAACCGGTTAGCCAGTTCGCCGAAGGGTTAAGAGCTTTTCCCTATCAAAGCCATGTAATCTATTTTATCGAAGCACCGCATGGTATTACAATAGCGCGGGTTTTGCATGAAAGTATGAATCCATCACTTCATCTTAAAGAGGAAACCTGACACGATCACATTGATCAGGACTCTTCCACATGCCGATAACCGCCTGTATTAAGATTTCGCAAGGTATCGTCAAGTTATCGAAATCGAATGAATATAATGGCGATTTAACGACCTACGCCAAATTTGGTTCTGTCGCATATTTATTGTCAATCGTGATAAATTATAAAGCGGTTTTCGACTTACGCAGCTAGCGCGTAAAATTGTTCTGCTGGCGACAAAGCACCGGCCATATTTTTCTTCATCTGGCCTTTTTTGAGCATCGCCATGAGTTCAATTCCCGCTAGTGTGCTTTGTGCGGTGTAAAACCGTTTGAAGCCCAGCATCAAGCGAGTGATACGCTTGATTCGCCGGTGATCCTGCTCAACGATATTATTCAGATACTTGCATTGACGGATTTTCACTCGCTTATTATGTTCATTGTTGTTCTGATTTATGCCTGCTTTATTAGCACCACTTTTGTCGATATTAATTAGTCCTGGCTTGCCGCTTCTACCGATGGATTTTTTGAAGAAACGTAGAGCAGCCTTGGTGTCACGTTTAGCTGTGAGGAGGAAATCAATCGTATTGCCAAGCTTATCGACGGCTCGATAATAGTATTTCCAATCACCCTTGATTTTGATATAGGTCTCGTCCATCCGCCATCGATCCCCTGGCCGTTTCTTATTTTTGTGAAAGACTTTTTCCAACTTTGGCGCGTAGTAAACAACCCATCGATTCAGTGTGCTATGATCGACTTTGATACCGCGCTCAGCCATCATTTCCTCAATGTTTCGATAGCTGAGTGAATAAGCACAGTACCAGCGAACACATTGAAGGATGATGGATTTCGGGGTGTGGCGGCCTTTAAACGAGATCATATAGCGTTCTGTGTAGTCTGAAGTTGTAGATATATTCTACCATAAGAGATTTGAGTGTCCGGGATGCGACAGAACCAGCTGAACTGCTACAACGCGATAATAGAAGAGGCATACTCTTTGTAGCCCCCTTCAAAATGCTTGGCGAAGTCGTCGGGAAACAGGTGGAAAACACCTTCAGCAAGCGCCCCGACAATACCTTCAGAAACCACAGTCACTGCACTGCCCATTCCGTCAAAGCCTGCCTCTGTCCCCAAAGCGGTGTCTATCGGACCAGGGTGCACACTCAGTACAGTAACCCCTTTGGGGCCAAGTGTGCGTTGCGAATCACTAATTGTCTCGCTTTACCCAGTTGAAGACTGTCTTGATAAATTTTTCGATACTTGTATGATCCCACCATGCGCAGCCTGATCGAACTTGCCACCCATATTCTTTTGACCTTACTCAAACTCTGCAAGCCCGGCGGAGTTAAGGCACTGATGGCTGAAAATATTGCATTACGGCAGCAACTGATAACGCTAAACCGGAAACGCAATCGCGCACCCAGGCTAACCACCCAAGACCGCTGGCTCTTTGGATTAGCAACAGGCTTTATTACTCACGTCCGCCTTAACAAAATTGCCATTATACTAAAACCAACTACTTTACTTAAATTTCACAAAGCTTTGGTGGAACGAAAGTACAAACTCCTGCATTCCAACAAAGGTAACAAGAAACCAGGTCGCAAAGGACCTACTCCAAAAATGGTCCAGCTCATCATCGACATAAAACAGAGGAACCCGCGCTATGGCTATCGCAGAATAGCCATGCAGGTATACCAAAGTTTTGGCATTACTATAAGTTCTTTTGCCGTCGGACGGATTATACGAAAGCATCACATCCTGTTTCCTAGCGGCAATAATAATGGGCCGTCTTGGCTCACATTCATCGACAACACCGCTGATAGCCTCTGGTCGATTGACTTTTTTAAATGCGAATCCATCACGCTAAAAACTCATACAGTGATAGCAGTGATCGATCAATACAGTCGACGAATAATTGGTATTTCCGTTCATGCCGGCGACCCTTGTGGCAACGATATTTGTCGCATGTTCAACTCCATTATTAGTGGACAATCACCACTTCCAAAACACCTATCCTCGGATAACGATCCGCTCTTCAAATTCCATCAATGGCAAGCCAACCTACGAATTCTTGAGATAGACGAAATAAAGTCTATTCCCTACACTCCCGTTTCACACCCCTTCATAGAAAGGGTTTTTGGCAGTATCCGCCAAGAATTTCTGGACCACACCTTATTCTGGAACGAACGTGACCTGCGAAAGAAGCTGAACAAATACAAAAATTACTACAACAACACACGAGGCCACTCGAGTTTAGACCAACTTACCCCTAATCAACGCAGCGAACACCCTTATACGACTAGAGATGTAGAAAACTTGAGTGCTTACCGCTGGCAATCACATTGTTCTGGGATTTTTCATACGCCAATTGCGGCCTAAATTGGCATTTCGCAACAGACAGGTCGGTATATGTACCGGAATTGGGATGTAATGCAGACGCGGCGGCATATCATTCCCTGAAAACCGAGTAAATTGAAGTTGTAATATATTGTTTTCGTTAGAGAATATCTACCAGTACTTATACAACCCATGTACAGTGCCCATGTCTCGGTTATCTACCTATTTTGGCATGAACTTAGACACGCCGGAATAACGTCCATTTTATCCGGCAGTGACTACTCCAAGCCTTTGAAAAGCATTGCATTGTATTGGCGCGCAAGTAACTGGAAGATTAAACTGACGGGGATGGGGAAAATGATCTACCAATTAACGTACGCATTTCCAAAAACGTCTGCTTCAGAGACCCACGTTTGCAATAGAAGCTGGACTTAATATGGACTTAAATCCCAAAACCAAAAAAGCCTGCTTGTCAGCAGGCTTCTAAGTCTTTGATTTCAAAGTATTTTATGGTCGGAGCGGCCGGATTTGAACCGACGACCACCACACCCCCAGTGTGGTGCGCTACCAAGCTGCGCTACGCTCCGATGGTAGATCCTTCATCTGGCTTGAGCCTTGATAGCTCGGCGACGAAAGAGACGCGCATAATACCCTAACTACTTGTATTTGCAAACGATTTTGGGAGGGGAAAACTAATTATCGAGAACGTGCAACACTTCTTCTAACTCAGAGATCATTTGACCAATTAATTGACCAAATTGTGAGTTGTCTTGCTCAGCATTTTCACCTGTCATCTGCAAACGAGCGCCACCTATGGTGAAACCCTGATCGTATAACAAGGCGCGAATCTGACGAATGGTGAGCACGTCTTGGCGCTGATAGTAACGGCGGTTACCGCGGCGCTTAACAGGCTTAAGCTGTGGGAACTCCTGCTCCCAATAACGCAAGACATGAGGTTTTACCGCACACAATTCACTCACTTCGCCAATGGTGAAATAGCGTTTGCCCGGTATTACCGGCAGTTCGTCGTTATTGCTTGGTTCCAGCATACACTTCTACTCTAGCTTTAAGCTTCTGGCCCGGCCTGAAAGTAACCACTCTGCGAGCGGAAATAGGTATTTCTTCACCCGTCTTGGGATTGCGACCCGGACGCTGACTTTTGTCGCGCAAATCGAAATTTCCAAAACCCGAAAGCTTAACTTGTTCGTTCGCCTCAAGTGAATGCCGAATTTGCTCAAAGAACAATTCAACAATCTCTTTAGCCTCACGCTTATTCAAGCCAAGCTCTTCGTAAAGTTTTTCTGCCAAATCGGCCTTTGTAAGGGCTCCTGATTCAGGCATATATCCTTTCCCTATTGCAGATGCTACCTCTGGGTGGCGTTAAACTCCGTCTCTAATTGCTTAACTACGGTATCGACGGAAGCATTGATTTCATCTTCGGTAAGAGTGCGGGAAGGATGCTGAAAGGTCAAGCCTAAAGCAACACTTTTTCTATGCGGATCAATACCTTCGCCCTGATACACGTCAAACACCTTTAAGTCTACTAAGTGCTCTCCAGCCCCATTCCGAGCGGTGTTCACGAGGTTCTGAGCCGGAATTTCGCGGTCTATTAGCAGCGCTAAGTCGCGACGCACCTCAGGGAATTTAGACAATTCCTGGAATGCCGGGATACTGGCCAATAAGACTGAGGCCTGATTCACCTCAAATAGGTAAACCGGCTGAGCAATGCCCAGCTCCTGCTGAATTTGCGGATGTAGGGCGCCAACATAGCCTACCACCTCACCGTTTTTAAGCACTGCAGCACTCTGGCCGGGGTGCAATGCGTCATTTTCGGCTTTTTCAAAGGTAAAAACGCTATCGTCGCCCACTAGGTTCAATACAGACTCTAAATCACCCTTAATGTCGTAGAAATCAACTTTACCGGGCTCGCTGCTCCACGCCTCCGCGCCTCGCTCGCCGTAGATTAAACCGGCTACAACTGGCTCTTGCGCTAAACCGCTGGCCCGACGAACAAAGCGCTGGCCCGTTTCAAATAAACGCACTCGGCTCTGCTGACGATTTAAATTGTACTGCAATGCCGTGACTAAACCCGGCCACAAGGTAGTACGCATAACAGCCATATCGGCACTGATGGGGTTTAACAGCTTCACAGGTGTGGCGCTTGGATCAAATAAGGCGAGTAGCTTGGGTTCGACAAAGCTGTAGGCAATGGCTTCTTGATAGCCTCGTGCAATCAATTGACGACGCACAACAGGCAGGCCAATCTTGGCCTCTTCGCGAGGCAGCAAGGCTAGGTCGGCCACTAGGCTAGTCGTGGGTAAATTGTTGTAGCCATAGACTCGCGCCAACTCTTCCAGCAGGTCTTCTTCTATAGAGATGTCGAAGCGATAGCTTGGCACGCTGAACTCCCAACCCGTCTCACGCGTATTGAGCAGACCAAGACCTAGGCGAGTTAGAATATCAACAACTTCTGCGTCATCCATGGCGAAACCCAAACCACGAAGAATGCGCTCTCGGCGTAATGTCACAGAACGCTCAGCGGGCATATGATCCGCTGATTCAACCAACACCAATGGGCCGGGTTCGCCGCCCACAATACTCATGAGCAATTCCGTTGCACGCTCTATCGCTTGTTCCTGCAACTGATAATCGACGCCGCGCTCATAGCGATGCGATGAGTCTGTGTGCAAACCGTAATTACGAGCTCGGCCAGCAATGGCAATAGGGTCGAAAAAGGCGCTTTCTAGAAAAATATCTTGCGTGGTATCACTCACGGCGGTGGCTTCACCACCCATGATGCCTGCCATGGCAATGGCACGCTCAGCGTCGGCAATCACTAAGGTATCCGCGTTTAAT
>Ga0105350_10000922_pt1 | contig 19262 bp, 17 predicted proteins | sample EN1Hudsemesocosm_FD_83506 | JGI IMG/M metagenome (GOLD analysis project Ga0105350, IMG submission 83506) | Methane-oxidizing microbial communities from mesocosms in the Hudson Canyon - EN1E Hudson Canyon | ecosystem: Environmental > Aquatic > Marine > Cold seeps | place: Hudson Canyon... | reverse complement strand
GTTTCTTGTGCGGCTGAAACTGCTTGCCCCATAACCTGTCCGCCAAATAGGGCTCGAAAGCCTAAATCTTGACTTTGACCACGATAGATACCTTGTTCGATCACTTCTAATTGCAATAGCGAAGATAAATCATCCAACACTTGACTCATAATATTTAACACTCACTTATAAAAAATTCTAGTTACTAGTATATTTACAATTTATATCTTTAGCGACACTTTAAAATTGTTGAAAATTCATACTGCACGAGTTAGTATGAATTTAGATGTGTTATTCAACACTAAAAAGTAGAGATGTAGATGGAAGCGTTATTAGAAAGAGAAGTGCTATTAGAAAGAAGACAAACTGCTCATGAGGAAGCATCTCTATGGGATAGACTTTCACTCGCACAAAAGTTTGCCGCAAGTAGCATGACACAATTTGGTTACGACTTATCTTTTATTAGAAACAGTAACAGTGGCAGCTTGGCTATTTTGCAATGTAATGGCAAGGCAGCTACGATTAATGATGAAGGTGAAGTGAACTCAACTCCAGATATTATTATTCGTCCCTAAATTATAATTTATTTATAAATATTAGTTATATAAAAAAAATGCACTCTAGGCATTTTTTTTTGTATTTACGAGTAAAAACGCTTCAATTAAAGAAATATATCCGCTTAAATTATTACTTGACCACATGCGCTTTATGCTTGTTTCTTGTTGAGCTACATAGGCTACAAGCTTTTTATAACCTTCATTGTCATAGCTTTCATAATATTTTTTCGCGATCGGTTGCAGTTTTCCTTTCCCTTTAGAGCATTCAATAAAAATAGCCGCATAGTTATTAATAAGTGGTGTAATTATTTCAATTGTGTCAACTTCAATAATCTCACTATCCTTGATTATTTGTAATCGATGCTTCACAAAATCTTCATTTCGCTTGGCAATAATAGCCATGGAATCTATATAATATTTGTTTTCTTTTTTAGTACTATTTGACTCTTTTTTGGCAGTAAATAATGCTCGTTGTAATCCTTCTGCACGGAAATAAAAATAAATACTTAAACCAATAAAAATACCCGAGATTAACAATACAAAAATCATATAAGCCTATCAATATAATAACAGTGTTCTATTACGCTTTAGTCGTTTCACTTAAACGCGATAAAAAGATATATGGGTCGATATCCTGAGCAGTAGGTAAACCATAAGCATAACCAATTTGAACCGAATAACTCCCTAAATTAGCAAAGAATCTTACCTTAATAGCAGCTGCTAAACTATTTAATTTTTCGGCTATTTCATCCTCATTTTGATGAGGCCCTAAAAGTAAATACTCGCCGTCATTTATTGTACCCGCTTCATCAAATTCGCCTTTTGTTTCATTAAGTAATATGGCTAATGTTTTAGAAACTTCTCTCATTATTTTAGGGGTAAAGTGAAAGGATAATTCTTGCCAATTGATCACTGACAAATAACCAACAGCCAATGGATAATCATATTTTCTGGCCATTTTATAGTTGAGCTGATAATTTTTTTTCGTTTGAGCGGGTGTAACTAAATATGATAATGGCTGTTCTACTTCGTCGTATACTTTATTCAACCGAAGTGTTCTTTGCCTTAAACCGAAGATCACAAAAGTAATAAACATCAAAATAACAATGAAAATCAATAGGTATATTAATTCTTTTTGAGCTATATACTTTGCTTTGTATTGACTTTGTAACTTACTTTTTTCGGGCAGATCGAGGAGGAAGGTTCGACTTGTATTATCTTCACTTTTGACTTGATTGGTATTCATAACTATCGATGGCTTAGATTCCCTTTGAAACTGTTGAAGGAGTTCAAGGTAATTTTTATGAATGACCAGAGCATTTTTATAATCACCGTTTAATTGATACATATCGCTTAACAGCAATAGTAACTTACTTTGCTTCTCCGACAGTTTTAGATCTTTTGCGCTTAATTCAGCAAGCTGAAGGTAATGTTTGTATAGCGCTTGATTATTCAAAAGACTTGCTGTTTCAGCCAATAAAATTAGCGATGTTAAATAGGGTTTATGTAAATTTTTTTCATTAAAGATCGCACTTGCTGATAATAGCCAATCGTGTGAGGAGCGATACTTCTGCTGTTTAAGCAATACTTGAGCTAATCCTAATTCAGCGTAAGCGACACGAATAGGAGCACTTTTATTTTTACTGTGCATTTGCGCTTCCCAATATGAGTTGTAAGCGTCATCAAGTAAATTTAGCTGAAAATAAGCGCGACCTAAACTCAGATAAGTTTGATCGATATTTGCCAATTTATCTACATCAAATCTTAATGTTAATAACTTATTCTGCATTGTTAGTGACGTTTGAGCATCACCTAAGTAATAATAAGCAGTAGCTAATATCTCTAAAATACACAGATGATCACTATATTGGGGGTTTGTTTTGATTAAAATATCGACTTGTTTAATATCTTTCATCGCCAAATCATTTGCATTCTGCAAAGCATAAGTCATTGCTCGATAACTCAATGCAATTAATCGATATTTTAAAACTTCTGGGGTGTCTGCCATTAAAATAACGCGCTTTGTTATAATTTGAGTTTTCTCGTACTTTTCTTTCAAATAATAACCTTTGGCAGACTTAAGTAATAAATTCAATTTTATTGAAAGATTAAGTCCTCTTAGAGAAAGACCATCTTGAGCAAACTGAAAAGCTTCGTTATCTTCTCCCCTATTACTCGCATTATCAGTAAGAAGAACGAATGTTTTACCAAGGGTTTGAACTGTATAATTTTCACGAGATCCAAGTACTTTTCTCGATAAGGCAATTATATCCTCATAGGGAAGGTTTTCAGGTTCTTGTAAAAAATAGTAGTCAACTTCTTCAAGATTTTGCTCTATATTTAAAGCTTCGTTGGCAAAAGAAAATGTAGAAACCATTAGACAACAAAGGATCAACAGCAATTTATAAGGCATTGTTCACTAAAGTCCTTTATTTGATTAGCATTGATAAGGTATAAATTTACAGGTTATTTATAGGCTTAACGTAAAGTTCAATAAAGATTCATAATAAAGGTTTACAAGCAGAGTTCAACGCTTATAATGTTTTTAGAGTTTCTAAAACTCGAAAAGGGCAAATCTAGTGAAAGCTGGAGACGCAAAGTTACCGGTCTAAGGGGAAACCTAAGATAGCGGAACTGCCAAATTTAGATATAGTGGGGGCTTGTCTTTATTTTGAACAGTCAGCTTTCGGTATACTTTGCTAGCCTTCCCTTCTTTTTAGTATTAATTTCATATCTACTTTTTCATATATCCTGTTAGCTTATAATAAATTTTGTTTTTCTTTAAAAATAAATATATGTAGCACTTTACTTGTTTTTACTAGAAAATGGTCTATCAGGTTTTTAATAGGGTATAAATATTGGGATGGAACAATGAAATATCATGATTCCATAGAACAAGCTGAGCTAAAAATGAACATGGCGGTAAAGAAATTACTGTTATGGCATTTACCTGTCAGCCCAATTAATTATGCCGTTAGCTATGAGTATGTTAATAATAAGAATATCCCGTTAAATACTAACATAGAGAACCAACTTGCCCTCGGCAAAAAGCTCGATACTTTTTTTATTGAAGAAAATTATCGACAATTTATTCTAGGACAAAGTAAGTTCAGAGATGAAATTATTGATGATCTTGATGAAGTTGTTACCAATGTAGAAAAAAACAGTAAAAGATCTTCATCAAGTATTAATAAACTGATCTCCAACCTCGATAGTAATCTCTCTCACCTACAATCTAATGATAAACAAAAAGTCATTTCTGCTGCAAATAGCATACATACTGCATCGAAGACGTTTAAGCAACACCAGCAAAAACTCGCCGAGCATATTATGTTAACCCGTAAAAAAACACTCGCACTACAAGTTGAATTAAAAGAAGCACATAAAGAAATTTATATGGACCCTTTAACAGGCCTGTATAACAGAAAAGCACTTTCTAAGCATTTGGATTTATGGTTAACAGAAGATCCAAACCAACAAGTAGCTGCGATTGTTGTCTGCATTGACCAACTGTCTGAAATAAATAAAAAGTTTGGCCACTTAATCAGCGATGTCCTATTATCAAAAATAGCCAGTAAAGTGAGTAGTTATGTTGACGATAGCGGCTTACCTATTCGTTCGGGTGGTGATGAGTTTTTGCTTTTATTACCCGGTGTTGACAACGGGAGTGCTAGAGAAATAGCCGGAAAAATAATGCAGGGCGTTGAAAAGCTTCGTTTTGTGAGTAGTAAGTCTGGTATCAGATTACCTCAAATGACATTATCTATAGGTGTGGAAAACTTTAATGTTGCAGAAAATGCCAATAGTATTTTAAAAAAAGCCCGTAGTTTGCAGCCTAACTTACACTTAAAACAATAACGTATTAAATTACACAATTTTAGTGATTAAAATACACCATCAAAAAAACCTTCATTAATAAATTATACTTATGCCACTCCCTCTTATTAACATTTAATATCGATCTATTATTTATGTTATTATGGATATAATGGAATGAATGTCACCTTTAAAAATATTAGCCTTACTTGTATAAAATCAAAGAACTACTGATTGCTGTTAGTTAGCATAAAAAAACCAACGACAGCCTTAGCCTTTTCTCATATACTGAAGGTAGTGTAAAAAATCCTAACGACTAAGAGAGAATTAAGTTATGAAAAAAATTACTTTAGCTGTTGCTGCTTCGCTTATGTTCGCATCTCCTGTTTTTGCTGGTGATGCTGCTGCTGGTAAAGCTAAAACTGGTATGTGTGCTGCGTGTCATGGTGTTGCTGGAATTTCTGCTGTACCAATGTACCCAAACCTTGCTGGTCAAAAAGAAGCTTACATAGCTAAACAATTGAAAGACTTTAAAGCAGGCAAACGTAAAGATCCTGTCATGGCACCTATGGCTATGATGTTAAATGATGAAGATATCGCTAATATTGCAGCTTATTACGCTAGTTTAAAATAAGTTCAATCGTTATTGTTGAAACTACTCAGCATCAATAATAGATATTAAAAAACGCTCAATTGAGCGTTTTTTTTATTCAAGAATTATGTTGTTGAATCGTTTCAAGAAATTCATGTCCATAACGAGCAAGTTTAGTATCACCAATGCCGCTTATGTTCAGCATCTGTTGTGAAGTTTGAGGCTTAACTCGAGCTAACTCAGACAATGTTGCATCATTAAATACAATAAAAGGCGCAATGTCTTCAGCATCTGCAATCGTTTTACGCAAACTACGCAATTTCATAAATAACCCTCTATCATAGCGATTATCAGTTTTTTCTTGTTTCCAATAGCTGGCTTTTTGTAATCTAGGCGAAGCTAACATTAAAGGCTCTTCTCCCTTTAGAACTGTTCGTGAGGCTTGTGTTAAACATAATACCGACTGCAAAGAAATATCTTGTTGTAAAAAACCTAAATGGATTAATTGCCTAATAATGGCAAACCAATACCCGGGGGTTTTACTTTTACCAATCGAAAACGTTGATACTTTATCATGTTCCAGTCTTTTCACGTTTTCAGTTAATTCGCCACGTAATACTTGCACTACATGTTCAATATCACCTTTCTGTTGAATACGAAAAACACATGATAAAACTTTTTGTGCTGCTTCCGTTGCATCAAATTGGCTAGGGGGATCTAAGCAAATATCACAATTACCACACTTTTTAGTGGTAAACTCTGCAAAATAATTAAGGACAACTTGTCGACGACAAGTCTGAGCTTCAATAAAGCCCTTCATTGCCTGAAATCTTTGTTGTTCTACATTTACCCTTTCTTCACTATCACCGTCTGCTATGCGCTTTGAAATGCGATCGACATCTTTCTCATCATATAAAAATAACGCTTCTGCTGGTAAACCATCTCGCCCTCCACGCCCAATTTCTTGATAGTAAGACTCTAACGTTCTTGGTGGCTCAAAATGAATCACAAAGCGAATATTTGATTTGTTTATACCTAAACCAAAAGCGACGGTTGCAACAACAACCTGAATATTGTCTTTAGCAAAACCATCTTGCACAATATTTCGCATTTCAGTTTCCATACCTGCATGATATGCCGAACAATTAATGCCTGAGCCTGCTAACATTTTTGATAGTTTTTCGACTTGCCAACGGCTATTACAATAAACAATGCCACAATCATCACCACGCTTTTGAATGTAACGTAAGACTTGATGCTCGCCTTTATATTTATCTGCCAATGTAAAACGAATATTAGGACGATCAAAACTGTCTAGATGGATATAAGGATCATTCAAGCCTAACTGAAGCAAAATATCTTTACGTGTAGTCACATCAGCGGTCGCTGTTAACGCCATGACAGGGACTGAAGGAAACTGTTGCTTAATGCTGTGGAGTTGAGTGTATGCTGGGCGGAAATCATGTCCCCACTGCGAAATACAGTGAGCTTCATCAATTGCAAATAAACTGATCTGCATACTCAACAAACCTTGCATAAAATAATAATTCTTCAAACGTTCGGGGGCAATATAAAGTAATTTAATTTCACCACGAGACAAACGCTGAAAAATATCGTTTATTGTTTCTTGTTCTAAACTTGAATTTATAAAAGCTGCTGAAATTCCTTGACGAGTTAAGCCATCAACTTGGTCTTTCATTAACGCTATTAATGGTGAAACAACAATAGTTACACCGGGTAATAAAACGGCAGGTAACTGATAGCACATCGATTTTCCGCCGCCAGTAGGCATCAGTACTAAACTATCTTTTCCAAGAAAGAGTTGCTGAATAATCTCTAGTTGACCACTGCGAAAAGTTTGATAGCCAAAATGATGCTTTAACGCATCTTCAAGTTGAGGTTGTGAAACTGTAGTGAAAGCTGTTTGCAACTGAATAAACTTTATTAATATTACAATGATGTCTATTTTACCTCAGCAATAAAAAAGTCGAGAGTACTATTTTAGTATTTATTGAATGCTCGGGAGAAATAAGTGCTAATCTATATTCTAGACATCAGACCAGTTAAGTGAATTTTATATATGCCAACTAATTTACATGAAGAAAAAGTAATAAATCAACTCGCTAATTTTTGGGCAAATAATCTCCCCTTTAATAATCTCCTTGGGCTTAAGGTGAGTAAGTTTGACGCTAAAACCTCTGAAATACGATTTTTGTGGCAAGATAAATTAATGGGTAATCCATTACAAAAAACATTACATGGCGGTGTTACAGCATCAGCACTAGATTTTGCAGGTGGTGTTGTCGTTGCAGCAAATATGATTGAACAACTTGAGCACAAAACAACTGAAGCGATTCAGAACAGTTTAAGTTGCTTAGGTACAATAGATCTTCGAACCGACTACTTGAGACCTGGCAGAGGTGAAGAATTTATTGCCACAGCGCATATTATTCGTAGTGGCAATAAAGTCGCAGTAGCCCGTATGGAATTACATAATGAAAAAGGTGATCACATTGCTTTTGGCACCGGTACTTATTTGGTAGGTTAATCTGTAACCAAAAGATTAAAGCCAACGGATTTATTGACGTTTTTTAAGTTTAAATGAAGTAACAAGTGGAAATTAATTCATTGTGCTATAATTTTCCTCTTTATTTTTGATGCTAAAGCTTTTTGACAATAATGACTGTAACCAATAACAAAGATCGTAATGGTGTAATTAACGCTATTAGCGCTTATGTACTTTGGGGTTTAGCCCCCATTTATTTTAAATTAATTGCTACCGTAAGTTCTGATGAAATTATGGTACATCGTATTATTTGGTCTAGCCTGCTTTTATTTTTAATTGTTGTGATTAGCAAACGATATCGCGTTCTTATTAACACACTCAAACAGCCTAAATTATTAGCTAAACTTGCGATAACGGCTTCTTTTTTGTTAGTAAATTGGTTTCTATTTATTTGGGCCATAAATAATGATCATTTACTTGATGCCAGTTTGGGATATTTTATTAATCCATTATTCAGTGTAGCCCTAGGTGTTATTTTTTTAGGTGAGCGTTTACGTAAGATGCAGAAACTTGCCGTTATACTAGCTTTATGTGGCGTATTAATTCAACTTGTTGCACTAGGCTCATTGCCCGTTGTTTCATTAGCACTTGCTGGATCCTTTGGTATTTATGGCTTGCTACGTAAAAAATTACATATTGATTCTTTTGTAGGATTTTTAATTGAATCAAGCATGATGTTACCGTTAGCTATTATGTATTGGTTACTCTTTATAGATAGTAGTACGGCTAATATGCTGAAAAACAACCTTGATTTAAATATGTTATTAATCGCCGCTGGAGTTGTTACCACTGCACCTTTACTGTGTTTTACGGCTGCAGCAAAAAGGTTAACATTATCAACACTTGGTTTTTTCCAATATATTGGACCCAGTATTATGTTTGTCTTAGCGACCTTTTATTATCAAGAAACATTAGAACCCGCTAAGTTATTTACTTTTGCTGCTATTTGGTTAGCATTAGTTATTTATAGTGTCGATTCATTAAAATCAAGAAAAGAAAAACGAAAACTGGTTTCGATGAATAACTAAGAAGTTAATTCTAAGGGAAGGGTAATATAGAATTGTGAACCATGTTCTAACTCACTTTCTATTTTTATTGTACCTTCAAGTTTCTGACAAATAATATTATAAACAATATTCATTCCTAACCCCGTACCACCAGAATTTCTTTTGGTGGTAAAAAATGGTTCGAATATATTATCCAAAACATGCTGAGTCATTCCTTGCCCATCATCTTTAAAGACTATCATGGCTTTGTTATCTTCTGTTTTCGATAACTCAATAGTAATGTTACCCACAATTTTATCTTCGAAAGCATGCTTTAATGTATTAGTAACTAAATTGGTTAACACCTGTGCTAAAGCACCAGGAATAGTAGTGATGATAAATTCACTTTCACCACTATATTGATAATTTACTCTAAAACGTTTCATTTCTGCTGATAACGTAGACATAACCTCTTCAATATAATGAACAAGATCAACTTCCCTCTCTTCACCAACCATTTGATCAGCTGCAACCTGCTTAAAATTATTCAACAATTCAATAACGCGCCCTAATGCATTAGTATTTAGGTTTGAGGCTTTTTCCATACCATCAAAATAATGTTCCATTTCACTGCGTGTTAATTTATTTTGTTCGAAATGCTCACGAATTTTTTGCGTACTTTCCAAGGCCGAACTTGTTGATGTAACAGCGATACCTAATGGAGTATTGATTTCATGTGCAACCCCAGCAGTTAACGTTCCCAATGATGCCATTTTTTCAGATTGGACTAATTGCTTTTGCATATTCTGTAAGTTTTCGAGGGTATGACTTAATTTTCTGGTTGTCTTTCTATTTTTAACAAAAAGTAAAACGACTAATCCAGAAATGAGCACCAACAACGTAATAAAAATAGCCATCAACATTAGATAAAATCGTTGCTTATCAATTCGCTCTTTACGTTCTTCTAACTCTTCATTTTTCTGACTTAATTGTATTCCTTGATCACTTATTTGATTCTGTTGCTGCTGTAAAATACCTCTATTGGTTGATATTTTTTCAGCCATAGCAACATTCTCTTGTTCCTTTTTATAAACAGAACTTTGTTGGCTCTCTAAATTATTTTTTGCTACTTTTAGTTGTGTTGCCACATTTTCAAGCTGTAACTCTTTATTTTTAATAGAGTGTTGTTGTTGTTCAATATCTTTTTTTAAAACATTCAGTTCTTTTTTACGCTTAAGTGAAACTTCTTCTCGCAATGTTAAGTCTTTATTTAACTCATCTAATTTTTTTATCGTTGAGGATATTTGATTTTGTTGTTCAATTAGTTTTTGATTTAAACTTATTTCACGCGTTCTAATGACTTGTAATGCTAATTCTGTTTCTCGATACAAGGTTGCAACATCAAGTTCAGTACCACCTAACAATAAAAGTTCGGTTGAAATTGCCAAACCTTCAAAAACAAGATTAGATTTATTCACTTCAAAGCTAATAGCTGACTTTTCAGCATTATCAACCAAGTTAATCATGACACTATGCTTATCTAAACTGTTGTCTGTGATCAAAAGTGTATTGCTATTTCTTAGCGTTGAAGCGATATCAGCAATTTCTGTATTTCGATTTGAAGCAGAGAAAAACAAGTCAGTTTTTCTACCTTCTTGAATATTAGGTATTGTTATGACTTCGATGATTTTGTTTTTGATTACACGTTTTGACAGTGTGTTTTTGAGTAATTCAGCAAATTTATCATCACCATACACACCGATAATAAATTGCTTATTTCCATCTTTCTTTTCATTGTTCCAACTTACGTGTTTAATGAAATTATAAATGAAAGCCGCTTTGACTTGTTCACTACCCAGTTGCTGGGCGAAAAGAGGGGTTGAGGTACAAAAAACAAAACAAAAAAACATTAGCAATAATTTGCGAATGAGTATTTTTGTGTTATTCATTTAATGCACCCTAAATTTATGACTGTTTAACCACTTTACTTTTTTCTGTATAAAAAATACACCTAAAAGTTAAGTATGAATGTAGCGTAAATATCGTTAGCTATTCATCAACACCAAATATACTTATTTGATTACGCCCATTTTCTTTGGCACTGTAAAGAGCTGTATCGGCTTGATTCATTTGTTTGGCTAATTCTTCTCTGCTATTACACACCATCCCCATACTTACGGTAAACACAATATGGTGATCATCATGAGATACCTGAGATACCGAAATATCACGACGTAAATCATCTAATTTTGTGTAAAGCTGATCTTCGTCTGTACCATGCATAATTACAGCAAATTCTTCCCCTCCTAAGCGGGCAAGTAGGCCAGAGCTTAGATGTTTACGCATATACAAGGCAAGAACCTTTAAAACATGATCCCCTGCATCATGACCATAGGTATCATTTACTTTCTTAAAATAGTCAATATCAAGCATAGCAACACAATAGGGCATATTTCTTTTAATGTATTGCGGAACAAGCTGTTCTGCCTTAGCGAAAAACGCACGCCTATTAGGTAAGTCGGTTAAATAATCTGTATTAGCCGCTTTTTGTATTTGTTCTATATTGTTTAAGTTTTCAATATTTTGGGTTATACGGCAATAAAACTCTTCAGGACAGAAAGGTTTACGAAGAAAATCATCTGCGCCATTTTTAATAAAGCGGGCAGAATGCATTCCGTTATCCGCACCAGAAATACCTATAATAGACAATTGGTCACGATTATAAATTTTACGAATTTCGTTGGTTAATTCGATACCATCCATAACTGGCATTTCAAGATCTGTAATCACCAACTTAATATCGCTATGCTGTTTCAAACGCTCAAGTGCTTGCACTCCATCATTTGCTCGATAAACACTAAAATTACGACGTTTCAGCAACTGAGAAACATAGTTTCGAGCTGCTGAAGAGTCATCTACAACAAGAATACCTGTGCTACTGTTTGTTATTTGCCAATGCAAAATACGCTTTAGATAAAGGAAAGCTTGGCTATTTTCTTTAGGAATGTAATCAACAACTGGCTGAGCAAGAATTTGCTGTCGAGTTGCTTCATCCATCTTCCCTGTCATAACAACACTTGGAATACCATGTGAGAGAACACAACCTATCGCTTCACCATTAGGCGCATCAGGTAATGCGTAGTCGATCGTTGCAGCAAAAAAATCATCCTTCGTTTGTAAAATACTTTCCACTTCAGCGAGTGTAGTGGCAATGGTTACTTCATAATTTAATGCTTCGCCAATTTGTCTTATAACACGAGCTATTGGTTTACTGTCTTCTACTACGAGCAATTGCTTTGACATATAATTTTTAACCTTATAAATATAATGACATCAAATGAAAATATTGATCATTTTCATGTGATATTAAACGATAGCTTGTAAATTAGCATAGGCGACAACCAGCCATTTGCTACCTACATCAGCGAAATTCACTTGAATACGACTTTGAGCGCCTGATCCTTCATAATTTAAGACCACGCCTTCACCAAATTTTGCATGTACAACTGATTGTCCTAATTTGAACCCACTATTCTCAAAAGTCTCCAGCGTAAAAGTAGAAGAAAACTTTCCTTTTGTTGAAGGACGTTTAACTTGGTTTTGCAATCTTATTTCTTCTGTACATTCCGCGGGTAATTCGCGTAAAAATCGGCTAGCTTTATGGAATTTTTCTTGTCCATAAAGTCTACGGCTTTCTGCATGACATAAGTATAGCTTATTCATAGCACGTGTCATGCCGACATAACATAAACGTCTTTCTTCTTCTAACCGCCCTATTTCTTCTACCGACTTTTGTGAAGGAAACATCCCTTCTTCTAAACCTGCTATAAATACCAATGGAAACTCTAAACCTTTTGCTGAGTGCATGGTCATTAATTGTACGGCGGGTTCATAATCATCAGCTTGAGACTCTCCAGCTTCAAGGGCTGCATGTGTTAAAAACGAAGTCAGCTTGGTTTGTTCTTCAATTAGTTCAGGGTCGGCTTCAAATGTTTGGCAAGCCGTTACAAGCTCGTTTAAATTTTCTATCCTTGCTTCAGCACGATCACCTTTTTCAGCTTGGTACATGGCTTTTAATCCACTGTGCTGAATAACATAATTTGCTTGTTGATCGAGGTCTAAATGGCTAGAGTCATCTTCAAGCTGATCAATAACACTGACAAAGTTCTGAATAACTTTAGCACTACGTCCTTTCAATTCATCATTTTTTAGCATGTATTGACAAGCTTCCCATAAGGTCATTTCTAAACTACGTGCAGCATCACGAATTAATGACAGGCTCGTATTACCAATACCACGGGTTGGTGTATTAATAATACGTTCAAAGGCGGCGTCATCATCACGGTTATTTAATAATCGTAAATACGCCAGCGCATCTTTAATTTCTAAACGTTCGAAGAAGCGTTGACCACCATAAATTCGATAAGGTAACCGGCTTTGTAATAATGCTTCTTCCAGTAAACGAGATTGTGCATTACTGCGATATAAAATCGCAACATCATCTAAGCTGCCTGTCTTACGCCAATCCGTAATGCGACCTGCTATAAAACGCGCTTCGTCTATTTCATTGAAAGCGGTATAAATAGATATTTTTTCGCCCGCTTCATCTTCTGTCCACAGTTTTTTACCTAAACGGTTATTATTATTGGCAATAAGCTTATTTGCAGCATTAAGAATATTAGCAGTAGATCGGTAGTTTTGCTCTAAGCGAACGGTTTGAGGTTCCTCAAACTCACTCAAAAAGCGTTGTATGTTTTCAATTTTTGCACCACGCCAGCCATATATTGATTGGTCGTCATCACCTACAATCATCACCTTACTGGATGTTTTACCTAAAATGGTTAACCATGCATATTGAATTGCATTGGTGTCTTGAAATTCATCGACCAATATATGTTTAAAACGTTGCTGGTAGTGATCGAGCAGCACGGAGTTATTTAACCAGAGTTCGTGAGCGCGCAGTAATAATTCAGCAAAATCAACTAAACCCGCTCGATCACACGCTTCTTGGTAACCGCTATACACTTTAACAAAGGTTTGCTCTGTTGGGTCGTCATACACTTCAATGTGTTGAGGACGAATACCTTCATCTTTTTTACCATTGATATACCACTGCATCTGTTTAGGCGGCCAACGTTTTTCGTCAATACCTAACGAACGAACAATACGTTTTACTAAACGAAGCTGATCATCAGAATCGAGTACTTGGAAATTTTGTGGCAATTTAGCTTCTTGAAAATGCATACGAAGTAAGCGATGGGCTAAACCATGGAAAGTTCCTATCCACATACCATGTACATTACCTTCAACCGTTTTTTCAACACGAACACGCATTTCTGCTGCCGCTTTATTGGTAAAAGTAACCGCTAATATACTATGAGGCGAAGCATTTTCAACTTGCATTAACCAAGCAATACGCTGTACTAGAACTCGCGTTTTTCCGCTACCAGCGCCAGCCAAAACCAACATATTTTGTAAGGGGGCGGCAACAACATCACGTTGTTTTTCATTGAGTGATTCAAGTAGTTTAGAAACGTCCATAACGGAAAAATAACCTTAGAAAAGTTGAAAATTTTTTGTTGAAAGTAAAGTATAGATAAAAATTATAACAAGTGGTGTAGTTCACTAATATCAGATAGTTCAATATTAGGTAAAACTGTCAGGGGTTTTCCAACATCGTAACAAGAAATCCATGCTGTTTGACAACCTGCGTTTATAGCTCCTTGAATATCAGAGCGACCACAGTCACCTACATGTAATAATTGTGAAGGTTTTATCAATAACTTCTCGCAAGCCGCATCAAACATATCAGTATGAGGTTTCTGTCGAAGTTGTATATTATTATTTTTAGGCGTTGTAAATAAATCACCTGCATGAAAACGATACTGAAAATATTGTGAAATATCTATCTTGTCGGTATCTACATTTCCATTACTAATAGCGACCAGTGGATATTTTTTTTGTAAACTTTTCAATAATTGATGAACGGGTGCTGGTACTACAAAGTCGCTACGTTGTAGTACGAAATAATCCAACGCTTTTTGTGCTTCACATTCAGCTACGCTAGCAGTTAATCCCACTGTTTTCAGACCTAACGTATAAGTCGCTAAACGCACATCACCCACATGGTGAATTAATTGAGGGTTTTCTTTGAGCACTTGTTGATGAAATGGCTTCCAAAACAAGTAATCAAATACCGTGTTCTTCGCACCATCAATAAATGTGATTTTCCCTGAAAGTAGTTTAGAAAAGTAGGCAACCATTTTCGCATCAGTTGCCATCATTACAGGATAATTGCTGTACAATGTATCGTCAAGATCAAAGCTAATTGCTTGAAAAGGCTCTAAACGGCGGTAAAATTTCATCAATCAGTTATTTATAAAGTTGTTGAAAAAGTAATTTAGCAACAAGCTTTCTGAATTGACTAAGCAATAAAGTATCCATACGTGGATCAAAATGATCTGCGTCAGCACTGCTTATTGCTATAAAACCAATGTCATCATTTATATGGTTTAACTTAATTAATACAACAGAACCTTCTTGATGTTGTGAAAAAATCAGTTCTTGCTCACTTTTTTGTAGACGGCCAAAGTAATAATCATCTTTGGATAAGCGATTGTTCATTAAACCAGCACAATCGTTTATAACAATGCTTGAATGCTCAACTATTGTATTTTCTTTTAGCCATACTTTTAAACCCGATAATGACAATAATTCAGTTGTGGCCTGATACAAACAATCGAGTAATTCATCCGCTGAGCTGCAATCTAATAAACGCAAATATAAATCACTATATAAAGCAAAAAGTTGCTCATTTTGATTAGCAATCGCCATTAATTGGGTGATTTCTTCTTCTAAGCTGTGAATTTTATGACGTTGTTGACTTTGTTGCCTTTCTACTAACGATACCGTACCACGGTTCTGATCTGATAAACGCAAGCTATTGATCAGTTCAGGGTTACGATTAAAAAATTCAGGATTATCATGCAAATAATCGACAATGAGATCATCCGTTAAATTTAATTCATCTAACTGTATTGTATTTGAGTCGTTCAATTTATTTCTCTACTTCTAAATTTTTGTCTTATACATTTGTTTGTCAGGATTTATTTTGCAAAGCGTGCTTACAAATTCAATTGCCCATCAAATACATGTACTGCTGGACCAGTCATCTTTACTGAATTACCAGGTCCTTTCCAAAATACTTTTAACTTACCGCCGGGTAATTCTACGGTAACATCTCGGCCTAATTTATTCTGTGTTTGACCAATAACGACGGCAGCACAAGCGCCACTGCCACACGCTAAGGTTTCAGCCGCTCCGCGTTCATAAACACGTAATTTAATATAGTCTGGAGACACAATCTCCATAAAACCAACGTTAACTTGCTGAGGAAATCGTTCATGATGCGACAACGATTTACCTAAGGTTTCAACTGGCGCGTCAATAATAGAATCAACCGTCAAAACACAATGTGGGTTACCTAATGATACAACGCCACACAATACCGTTTCGTCTTCACTACGCAGAATATAAGTACCTTCTACTTTCTGAGCAGTAAAAGGAATTTGGCTGGGTTCAAACTTAGGTGTTGGCATATTCACTGAAACATTACCATCACGTTCAACAAATAGTGTCATTTTACCTGATTGCGTTGATACCTTAATTTTATTCTTGTTAGTTAAACCTTTTAAGCGCACAAACTTAGCAAAACAACGCGCACCATTACCACACTGACCGACTTCACTACCGTCAGCATTAAAGATACGATAATGAAAATCTAAATCTGGATCGTACGGTGGCTCAACCACTAAAACTTGATCAAAACCGACACCGAAATTTCGATGGGCTAAATGCTTTATTTGCTCATTCGACAAATAAACATTTTGTGTAACATTGTCGAGTACGAGAAAATCGTTACCTAAACCGTGCATTTTTGAAAAATTAACTAACATTTACTACCCATATTCAATTTTATACTTACTGTGGTAACAAAGACTCGCCTTGCCACAATTGCTCTATCGTTTCGCGAGCACGGATCAAATGATGTTCTTCGCCATCTACCATTACTTCGGCTGCTTTTGGACGACTATTGTAATTCGAACTCATTGTGAAACCATATGCACCTGATGAGCGAATAGCTAATAAGTCGCCTTCCATAATACTCAGTTCACGTGCTTTGCCAAGAAAATCACCGGTTTCGCATATAGGACCGACAATATCGTACGTTTTCTTTTCAGCAGTTTCGGTTTTTTCTATTTCAATAATCGCTTGCCACGCTTGATATAATGAAGGACGAATTAAATCATTCATTGCAGCATCAACAATAGCAAAATGTCTATCTTGATTTGTTTTTAGTAATTCAACTTCTGTTACTAAAATGCCAGCATTGGCCATAATGGCACGGCCCGGCTCGTAAATCAGGGTTATATCTCGATCTGCCAATTTATCAGCAATCGCTTTTGCATATTCTTTCGGGTGTGGTGGTTTTTCGTCGTCATAACAAACGCCTAAACCTCCTCCTACATCGATATGAGATAACGTAATATTTCTTTCGGATAAACGGTCTACAAGTGCCAATACCCGGTCTAGCGCATCTAAAAAAGGTTTTACTTCTGTTAGCTGCGAACCGATATGACAATCAATTCCCTGCACTGCAATATGTGATAAACCACTTGCGTGCTGATACAACTCAAAAGCATCATCAATGCTAATACCGAATTTATTTTCTTTTAAACCCGTAGAAATATAAGGGTGTGTTCCCGCATCAACGTCTGGGTTTACCCTTAAAGAAATTGGCGCGATCATATTCATACGTTTAGCGACCTGCTGAATACGCGTTAATTCAGCAGCCGACTCAACGTTAAAGCAGTAAATACCTTTCTCTAATGCAAAGGTGATTTCGTCTGACTTTTTACCTACACCAGAAAACACCACTTTACTGGCATCTCCTCCAGCTTCAAGTACACGTGCAAGCTCGCCTTTTGAAACAATATCAAAGCCACTACCTAATCTTGCCATTACATTTAAAACAGCAAGGTTACTATTGGCTTTTACCGCATAACACACTAAGTGTGGTTTATCGCCGGCAGCTTGGTCAAAGGCGTGCCAATGACGTTCAATAGTTGCACGAGAATAAACATATAAAGGTGTACCGTGCTGTTTAACAAGCTCTGTAACGGCTATGTCTTCGGCATAAAGTGAAGTGTTTTTGTAATTGAAAAAATCCACGATTAATTTTCCTGCGATGGTTCTGCTGATGAGCTTTCTTTCTGCTCAGTTGGTGCTTGTGATTTTACTTCTACAGGTTTTTGCATTAGTGGACCTTTAATTCCACATCCACTTAAAAGCACTGATATAATAAAAAACGCTAAAATAATTGAATTTTGTTTACGCATACTTGATTTATTCGATTTTTTTCTCATGATAGACGTTTTATAATCTCATGACCAACAAATAGCTAGCAAAGATGAATAAATTTCATTGCACTAGAAAAGGAAGCATTAATGAACGATAGCCAATACAATTTACTCGCCGAAGAAATTATTCTTCAAATAGAAGAAGCCGTTGAAGATTGTGGTACCGACATTGATTATGAAGGTGTTGGTGGCATGCTTACACTTACCTTTAAAAATGGCAGTAAAGTCATCATTAATAAGCAAGCCCCTTTACATGAAATATGGGTAGCAACTAAATTTAATGGCCATCATTTTCAATGTGAGAATAACCAATGGACAGACAAACGTGGCGGTGGTGAACTTTGGCAATTTTTATCAAAAGCTATCAGTATTCAAGCCGACACCGAAATAACCATCACAGCAGGATAATTTGAATGACCACAGCAACTGTACGCATTGCCACACGTAAAAGCGCTCTCGCTTTATGGCAAGCCGAATATGTAAAAGCACAATTAGAGCATTTTCACCCAGGGATTAATGTTGTACTTGTACCGATGACAACTAAAGGCGACATTATTTTAGATACGCCATTAGCTAAAGTCGGTGGCAAAGGACTCTTTGTTAAAGAACTTGAAGTCGCTATGTTAGAAGATCGCGCTGACATCGCTGTTCATTCAATGAAAGATGTTCCAGTAGCGTTTCCGGAAGGCTTAGGCTTAGAGGTTATTTGCCCTCGTGAAGATCCACGTGATGCATTTGTATCGAATACGATAAAAAGCTTAGCCGAACTCCCTCAAGGTGCAGTTGTAGGTACTTCAAGTTTACGCCGACAATGTCAAATTAAGGCTCTTCGTCCAGATTTAGACATTCGCGATCTGCGCGGTAACGTCAATACTCGGTTGAAAAAATTAGATAATGGCGAATATGATGCGATTATCTTAGCCGCGGCAGGTTTACTACGTTTAGAAATGCCCGAACGAATTCAAGAATTTATTGAACCAGAAGTTATGCTTCCAGCAAACGGACAGGGCGCAGTTGGTATTGAATGCAGAACAACAGACGAAACCCTTAAAGCATTACTCGCACCATTAGGCTGTGAAAAAACACGTGTTCGTGTATTAGCAGAACGCGCAATGAATCGCGCTTTAGAAGGCGGATGTCAGGTACCTATTGGTAGTTACGCTGTTATTCAAGAAAATGGCGAAATGTTTTTACGCGGTTTGGTTGGTGCAACCGACGGTAGTGAAATATTAACCAGTGAAATTACTGGCTCTATTGAAGAAGCTGAACAGTTAGGTAATGTACTTGCTGATCAATTACTTGAAAAAGGCGCTGATAAAATATTGCGTCAGGTATATGCTGACCAGT
>Ga0105350_10000914_pt1 | contig 19381 bp, 11 predicted proteins | sample EN1Hudsemesocosm_FD_83506 | JGI IMG/M metagenome (GOLD analysis project Ga0105350, IMG submission 83506) | Methane-oxidizing microbial communities from mesocosms in the Hudson Canyon - EN1E Hudson Canyon | ecosystem: Environmental > Aquatic > Marine > Cold seeps | place: Hudson Canyon... | reverse complement strand
TAATATAAAGTATATTAAACCATCTATGCGACATATAACGATTCATTAAAAGGATTTATGATTTTAAGGAGAATAAGTGGAAAGACACACGTTACATAGAGGTAAACTTATGTATTCTTAACTAAAAATTGTTATTCTCATCTAAACAATATGCATTGAAGACTCTAAATTATGGAATTCACTGAATACCGAGAAGCCGTTAAATCGATAATTATAGGTAAAAAACTACCTGATTCAATTTACGTCCATTCAAGTGCTATAGCTCAACTACCAGAACAATTAGCAGCACTTGCTATAGTATCGGCGGAAAAGTTTTCCCTTAATGATAATAGCTGGAATATTCTTAAGTTTTACAAAAAAGACTTTAAAATAGCTTACTTAAACTATCCTGAGTTTGAGGACGATAGCTACCCTTCTCTTCATCTTAGCCAAATAATAGACTTACAAAAACAGACCTACCGAAAATCAGATTACTCCAAATCAGACAACCCACCGATCCTTCACCGTAAAGAAACATTTGTAGCAGACTCTTACCCTCTCAAATCACTCTTTAAGCAGATAACAGCTGAAGGTGAAGCCATAGGTTTATATGAAAAAACAAGCAGTATAGGATTCAAGAAAAACTGGGAGCGACTTATTCAATCAAAAGGTTTCTTTCTTGATGAGTCTGGACGATTAAAACCATTAATTGACAAACCGATTGTTCTGGAACGACAGTCTACCTTCACGGGAAAAGTAGCTCGTCATAAAACAGCGATTGATCGTCATAAATTATCTCAACCTATGCAGGCGCTAGCACGACATAACTATCTAAGTGGTGATTACAGTGTCTTAGATTATGGCTGTGGTAAAGGTGATGATGTTCGAGAATTAGAAGCTCATGGTATTAATGTTACTGGATGGGATCCAACTCACCGTCCGGATGAAAAATATAGAACAAATGATATTGTAAACCTCGGTTTTGTTCTAAACGTAATTGAAGATAGACAAGAACGTACAGCAACACTTCTTAACTCATGGAAGCATACAGCTAAATTGTTAATTGTATCCGTTATGGTTGCAGGCGAAAGCATTATTAATCAATTTAAACCCTATAAAGATGGTGTAATAACTAGTAGAAACACATTCCAAAAATATTTCTCTCAAGGTGAAATACGCTACTACATCGAATCATCACTCGATGAAACAGCTATCGCTGTTGGACAGGGAATATTCCTAATATTTAAAGACAAACTAGAAGAGCAATTATTTCTTTCAGAACGTCAACACATCAAGCGAAATTGGAAACAAAAGACTCAACGTCAACTTTCTCTCAAAGTAAAATCAGTTAAAAAAGATATTATTGATAAACATATTGAACTTTTTACTGATTACTGGGATACAACACTTGAGCTAGGTCGCATTCCAGCGAGTAATGAATTTGATTTTTCAGATCAAATTAGACGCATTTGTGGCTCGCACAATAAGGCTCACGAAGCTTTACTGAAATACTTTGATGAAGATATATACATTGAGGCTCAAGCGAAACGGAAAGAAGACCTCACGGTCTACTTTGCACTAAGTCTGTTTGAAAAACGGAAAGCCCAAAACAAAATGCCAGAAAGCCTTAAAAGAGATATAAAAGCATTCTTTTCTTCATACCCTCATGCTTTAGAAGAAGCTCGTGATATTTTATTCTCTGTTGGTAACACTTCGACTATTGGCAACGCATGTCTATCTGCTTATGAAAACTTAGGCTGTGGTTATATGGAAGAAAGACATAGCTTTACCTTTCACAAAGCCTACCTTGGGGACCTACCAGCGGTACTACGCATATATATCGGTTGTGCCACTCAGCTTTATGGTGATATTGATGAGTTCCAATTAATTAAAGCCCATATCGCATCAGGCAAAGTCAGCCTGATGCGATATGATGACTGGAGTAAAAACAAGCCTCTTTTACTTGAAAGAATCAAAATAAAACTTCGGGAGCTTGATATTGATTTCTTTGATTACACAGGTAAATTTGAGCCTTCCCCGCTTATGTATAAGAGTATGTTTAAAAAGATATAGTTATGCAGGAATGTTCAGAAAAGCTCCGTTTATCACCAGTGAATTAGAAAACTCTAGTAACTGTAAGTTTAATTATTGAATTCACTTAGAAAGCTTTTGATGATATTGTCGCTAATTCTAATAACTTCTTTATCACTGCAATAATCAGTATAAGTTACATTTGAAATAATTCTAAAATTAGGCTTTGTGGTAGACCGAACCTCATTGAGCTTTACCTGAACTAGATACTCAACTGCCAACCTAAATGAAGACTCCACACTTGTATACTTCTTCTTTTTCGGCAATTTAAAACTAGTAAGATATAAATCATCAATTACTTCTATGGGCATACCTTCAGCATCATAAAACCGTTCTCGCAACGTCCCATGATTTTTCAGATGAGCATAAGCTCGACCTAAAGTTCCACACTCACTATTTGTCTGCCCCACATATACAGATTTATAATTACGGGTAAACCATATATAAATATAAGCTCGTTGATTATCAAAAATATTTGATACATATGTTACGATCAAAATTAAATTTTACGACTAATTTAGAGGGGGAAGATTGATGTTTTCTGACCGCATCATAGTGACAAGTAAGCCAGATATACTTTCTCTAAAAGAGAAAAGGATTTTTTCCACAACATCTTGATTCATACCTGGCTGTTTCCTCAATGAAACTTCTGCATGTGACATCTGAAGAAGAAATAGTTCATATATAATCTGTAAATCAAGATTATTCCCATTATCTTCATAAATACATTTAGAAAACCTATGGTTTTTATTTATACGAACTGACCATCCATGATCATCATCATAATATGGTTCCCATAAATGATTATCTTGAATATATTTTGCCCTTATTATCCTCTTGTCTCTAGATTCACTGCTTTCAGAAACATAGGATGCTACTTCTTCATCCGTCAACTCATTATTTTCTTCTTGTTCGCTAGCTTCATTTCTTATTTTTTGTTTTATTTTGCTCTTAATTACTTTTTCTCTAGCTAATTTCTCCTTTTCTTCTTCAGGAGACGGAATCGCTTCTCCTGGTAACATGTCTGGTATATCAAGCTCCGAAGCAATATCGTTTGCTATTTGGTTAGGCTCATCCCCTAACATTTGTTTTTTTAACTCAGTAGCTCTTTGCCAAGATTTTTTACTTTTTCTTTTATATTCATCTGATAAATCACTTAATGCATCTCTAGCCTCTTCCGATAATGTTAGGCTTGACTTCTTTACATCGATATTAAAGGCATCATCAGCAGTACTATCAAGCAGTATTCTCCCCCTGAAAGAAAAGTAATCCTGATCCTGAGGTATCAAACCATTAAACCTTTCCGCCCATGAAATTAGCCTCTTATTCCTATACACATAATACCCATAATTCCCTGATTCAATTTTGTATTTTTTTCTTATCTTCGCAGGTTCTGACTCTCCATCTAAGCTATGAATAGGGGGGTGTGGCAGTTGTGTAACTTCAACACTAGCAGAAACCGACGGGGTGGAATGGATGTCCAGAGCCTGACTTGTCAGCTTCTTAATCCAGCAGACTTCTTTTCCGCTCCACTCATGCTCATTTAGATTACCATTTTGTTCAGCTTCGTCTGTGAATAAAACATCATATTTTTCAACCAACTCATCATTTAAAGTTAAACTAATACCATCATTTATGAAATAGTAATAAATTATTCCAAGACGATATTCTAATTCACTAACCGTGTTTTTAAGGCTCGGGTGATTATTTTGATGAATATCTGTTATTCGAATAATTGTACCCTTACCACCTATAATGTTTTTATCAATCAGCTCTTCATCTTCATCCGTAAGATCTTCTTCTGTACAGAAGTATGAATCCTCAATTGTTTTCAAATCCACTTTGAATTTAATAAACCCCTCACCATTCGATGAGATTATTTCTAAAATATTTCCTTGAGAAAATGATGCGGATTTCAGGCCTAGTCCGAACTTAGACAATGAATCCTCACTATAAACGAAGTCATTATTTCCTAGCTCAAATGCAGCTAAAACCCCCTGTTTATCCATGCCACATCCATCATCAATAATTAAATACTCTTTGATATTATTTTTTCTATTATCTGATAAATCTATACGCTCTTTGACAATTTTCACGTGTACATTACTTGCAGAATTTGTAATCGAATTATCAACAATATCAGCAATTGCACTCTGTGGTGTATAGCCTATTCTACTAAGACCAAATAATACTCTACTAGCATTCCACCCTAAATCTTGACGTGACATAGCATTCCTCTAACGTTAAAAACTTATATTTAAAAATATTTTATTGATACGGTATGATTAAATTTTTCAATTTTATAGACATTGAAAAACTTAACCCAGTCAAACAAGTTTTGCGTAAAAATCTTAACACCTTTTCGGTATGGTTTGGGATCCGTGACTATTGCATCATGGAGCCTTTTAGTTATATAGCCAAATGTTAAATTTTCTTGATTAGTTTCACTCACGATACTTTCAAGCCATTTCATCATCTTTGTTTGCTCAATTAATTCTAAACCAGGTTCATCCGTCCCAAGCATTTGACGGTCATGTTCAATATTCTTCTCCTTTCTATCTGAAAAGAACTCTTCTGGTGAACTATGAAAACATTCGTCGACCCATAAGCTATTTACTAAGGGTGTAATGCAACTGCCTATTTCAGTAGGCCAGTTTATAGTCAGGTCTTTTTTAGTTTTATCTAAACTATCAATATGAGATTTCATTTCCATATACATTGGCATTGTCAGTTTATAACTATCAGTCACATATTGTTTTATTTTATCGACTTCATCATTAGATGCTCGAACCTGAATACCCAATTCATTATTACCAGAACCAAATAAGTGTGTTCCACGAGAAGTGAAATTTGCACTTCCTAAAAACAACGTATCTGAATCGACAAGAACAGATTTAGCATGAAGGTCTTGTTCAATATAGAACCCCCATCTTTCTTTTCTAGCAATTTCAAATGCTTCGAGATCTGATGCTCCGAAGGATAAGTCTTGTGGCGTCCACCTTGTTACAATATTGACTAAAACATCCTTTGGTATTACCTTCCTGGCCCAGTCTAACACCTCCGATCGTAAGTAAGCCGACACAATCAATACTTCTGTTTTACTGCCCAACAATGCTTGCTCTAATGCTTCTATATATTCTCTATTTTGAAGTAGAGTCCTATCACTCATGCTTCAGAGTTTAACTTTTGTAAGAAACGTCTTAAGTGGGTTCCCCATGTGCTATTTATATCTTCGATATCTTCAATTCTGTTATACAACTCATCTTGCATTCGAGCATAGGCCATTAACAGTAGATCAAGTGCATCTAAATATTTATGTTCATCCTGCTCTAATAACGGCTCATAAAGCTCAGAGAAAAAAGGATGCTTTCTATTTATAACCAAATTGCATGTTGATCCCGTCACTTCTACAGAAAAGAATTGATTTCCAGGCCAAGAACTAAATGTTTTATCAACTTTTAAATCAATCTTTTCTTCTGCAACATCAACAGCCTGCTCTGGTGTTAATGTTTCATCACCTTCAATTAACACTTTGGCCCACTCATTAATTTTTTCTTTAGGTGTTTTCTTTCCACCCACTGTTTCTGAATGTGTATCCACATCATTAGTTTCAAGCTCTTTATTAGCAATTTTTGAAGATTTACTTAATCTTGCTCTATCTTCAGCCGAGTCACCTCTTGAACCTTTTCCTCGACTCTTTATTACATCCTCTAGCGTCTTTAAATTATTGCTAATGACTTGTGAAAGTTCTTTTCTCAAAAATAATTTACTATCATCCTGCAACATATCATCCCAGTCATCAGGATGGTCATTTTTAAACTCTTTGAGGTCTAAGAAATGAACACCTCTGACAGCTTGTTTATTATTAGTAACTCCAAATATTTCATCTAAAACAGGGGTGAATCTAATTTCACAGCCCCACCAGCGATGCCGTTCATCTTGAGGATTAAAGTAACCAAAAGTACCAAAGTCAATTTCTCTACCAGCCCTGACAAATGAAATACCTGTATTCTGTCGATAATGCTGTCCTGTTGGTGAATTACCACCTAATGATTGTGTATGCGGCAGTGCCACACTAAATCTAAGCTCTACTTCTGATGTGTTTCCATGATCATCATATGGAATGTTAAGTTTTACTATGTCACCATGCAGTGCGTTTGCTGGCTCACTTTCAAACTCTGGTGTAGTACTAGGTGTCATTAAATATAGTGGGTCATTAGGTCTTAACTCGGTAGTCTGTTTATCCAAAGTATTTATTAACTTAATGTTACGTCTACGGCCATAGGTATCATCAGTATCAAGAAAATGTCTGTATGAGCGACATAGTTCTTTATCGATCCTTTTAAATAATGTTCTCGCCCTTGAAATATCAAGCCGATCACATACTTTCCACAAAATAATCGTTCCACTATCTTTCATATCACCATCTATTTGTTCTAATAGTTTTGATGGCATAGAGATCTTTTCTACTGTATTTACGTAGTGCTGCGATTCATTTTTCACCTCATCGACATCTAGATAAGTATAGTAACAATGGCCATCCCGCCATGAGTAAACTTCTACTCGTTTACATTGACTTACTGATGCATTCGGCAATCCAATTCCAAACCGACCAATTCCTTCTCTAGATGCTAACCGGGTTCCATTCCCAAACTGTAGACAAATACTCAACACATCCTCTGTCATACCAATACCATCGTCATACACCATGATTTCAGATATTTTAGTTAGCATACGTTGGCGACCTTGAACTTCTTTTTCAAAGGTTAGAATTTGTATATTGTCAGCACCAGCTTCTATTGAGTTATCAATTAACTCAGCGAGTGCACTTGCTGTACTTTTATAGCCTGAGTCACGAAATGTTTCTATTGCCGTGCTAGCGGGTATGATTGCATTATTTGTCATCATCTATTCCATGCTGAATTAAAGTAATTGAAAGCTTGCTGCTCATTAGGGAAACCGACAAGGTTATCTTCTAGATCGATCAGTTCACACTCTTCATTTCCACCGACCTTTGGGCCTCGTATTCCACGTCCAATCATCTGTGAATATAAAACTAGGGAAGCTGTTGGCCTTGTAATAATAATTGCGTTTGTATTAGGTGCATCAAAACCGGTCGTTAACACACCATAATTAACTAACACACTAATTTCATTTTGCTTATATCTTGTTATTGAGTTCACCCTGTCTGAAGGTGCAGTATTGCCATCAATACACCTAGCAGTAATGCCTTTTAGGTTTAATAACTCAGTAATCAAGTGTGCATGCTCAACTGATAATGCAAACAAAATTATCTGTTTTTTTTGTATCCTTAGTGATGCGACCTCACTGAGAATAAGAGCATTCCTGGAGTCATCTTTTGCCAGTTTATTTAAAATACTTTTGGGTATCTCTAAAAAGCTTGCCACAAATTCACGTTCTTTATCATTTAACTCAATCTCTACATCAGTACGGACTTTTTTACGGTTTATTCTAGATAAAAATCCTCTTTCTTGAAGAAAACCAATTGGGTCGTCCATTTCATTACCATCATCATTTGTTATAGAAACCTTATTTCTGTCAAAGAAATCAGCTAATTCATCTGTCCCTGTATTTAAGAAGTGACTGTCATCCATGTCACTTTTTGCTCTTCCAGGTGTTGCTGTTAAACCAACTAGCTTCGTCAGATTTTCATTAAACAAATAGCTTATACATGTTTTATAAGTGGGCGCAATTGCTTTGTGAGCTTCATCCACGATGATAAAATTACAGGTTCGCTTTAAATTATTAATGGCCTGAAAACTAGTATTATCATTACTACTTATCATTGAGTACAGTTTTTGAAAGCTTGCAACAATAAAGCTATTCCCGACTGAGAAATCTGGGATATCATGATTAGACCAAAAACGATATACATCGATCTCTTGGTCACCACGGACTTCCCACAAAGTTTTGAAAGTTTCAACAGCTTGCTCACATAACTCTTCTGAGTGGGCTAACCAAATGATATTAGTGGCTCTATTAGAATATGCTTTCCAATAATCAATAATTGCCTCAATACTTGTCCTTGTTTTCCCCGCTCCTGTCGGCATGTGAATTAACAATCGGTCATGCCCATTTATTAACAGCCTAGTTACATCATCTTTAACTCTACGTTGATGGGGAAATAGAAATGTTTGAGGAAATATTACCTCTTTAGACAATGGCTGTTCATATAATGTTGGAAGGTACTCATCATCAAGCTCTAAAACTGTAAGCAAACGCATAGATGACTTTTGCTTTCTTCCCCAGTTTAATTTTGCAAGGCGCTCTAACTCTTCTCTAGATAATATTCTAGAAGAAGTATCTACCCCATCAAGAACATACCCTTTTTCTTGTTCGGTTAGCTTGCTTAAAATGGCGAGTCTAATACTTTTATTTGATAGGATCTGTGTGCCATATTTGATAAACAATAAATCAACAAGCTTCACCTCGCTGATACTTTCACTTAGTATATTAGCTATTGACTCAACACTTTGTTCACCATACAAACTTATCAGATTAGGCATTCCTAATCGTTTCAATATAGTTTTTATTCTACTCATTCCATCTCCATATGAATTTTCATCTAAAACGCTACCATGGTAAACCATGAATGCGACCTATCTTGTCGCATTAATGTTGAATAATTTATTCCTTCAAACATTAAACATGAAAATAAATCTTTATACAAAGCAAAAATAGATTTATCATGGTAACTGGAGGATTTCTCCAGAGGAAGCAGTTGTCAATGAAAGCTAAATTTACAGGTCACGATACTTTTCCATTAAGGTATGGATGGTTACACAAGGCAATTAACCATCTGAATTCAAACGGAAAATTACAAACTTCGAATGAAGAAAAAACACGCGAAGCTATTGTTGAACTTGGTGTTGGAAAAAATATGGTCAATGCAATTCGCTATTGGGCTGAGGCTAGTTCTGTCATTGATGCAGTACATTCTAAAAAGAGTGTTGGTCATAAAGTATCCGATTGCGGCTACTATTTATTTGGAACAGCTGAAGATATCGGTAAGGATCCATATTTAGAACAGATTGGATCTATATGGCTTATTCATTTTTGGTTGAATTTCAATTATGTTCACCTATCCTCTTATCGATATTTTTTTAATTATTCTAATGTCCAACATTTTGAGAAGTCAAAGTTACTCACCGACTGTGAAGATGATGTGAGAAAGTTAGTCACTAATGACTTGGGTAATATAAACACGCTTAAAAAAGATATAGATTGTTTTTTAAATACTTACTGTAAAAAGTTTAAAAGCTCTTCTGCTCAGAAAAAACTAAACATTGATGAAGACCATTTCTCTTCACCTCTGTCTGAGCTAAACCTGATTCAAGATAATGGTGGTGGCTTTTATATCAGCAACCTAGCAGAGCGCCCCGAACTACCTATTGAGATCTTCATTTATGGTTTGATTAAGTTCGCTCAAGAAGAAACTAAGGATTCTAAAATAAATACTATTGATTTTGATTCTTTGCTAACAAAGCCCTGCTCTCCTGGACGGATATTTAGGTTGTCTGAAAGTGGGTTGGGGCAGAAGCTTGATAAGGCTCAAGAGTTCTCAAAAGGTGCGATTAGCTGGATCGACTCATTAGGATTAAGACAAATAAAAATAGAACAAAGTACCTTTGATTCTCCGACCTCTTTCCTAGATATATATTATAAGAGTTTATCAAAATGACTCAACTGCCTATCAACATAAATCAACGTTATAAAAGCTCTACTCGCATTGATACTAATCAGGCGGGTTTTAAACCATTTATCGATGACTTCATTCTACATGGCACAGCTATCAATATACTTGACACTATCAGTCAAGACTTTGCGGGTAGTGCCCAGCGAGCTTATACGCTAACGGGGCCTTATGGGTCAGGCAAGTCTACTATTGCCCTATATATGTCTGGTCTTTTATCTAAACGTAAGGTTGAACGTGATTATGCAACACAGAAGCTGCATCAAGCACATGGACTCTTAGATAATTTTTCAAGCCGTTTTAATATTAAGCGTGGCTGGGAAGTAGTTAAACATGTTTGTGGCTTAGAAGCTCCAGCAAATGCAATTTTAATAAGTATTTATAATTCACTTAATATTGAATTTGATTTAGATATAGTAAAGGCTTTTAGTGATGAGCAGTGTCTAGATGAAATAAAGTCTGCTCTTTCTGCTCAACATACAAAATCCGATGGCGTTTTATTGCTTCTAGATGAAATGGGAAAGGCATTAGATTACCAGTCTAGGTCAAATAAAGATCTGTATTTATTTCAATCATTAGCTGATATCGCACAACAAGCATCAATCCCTGTTTTATTGATTGGTTTTCTACACCAATCTTTTTCTGACTATGCTAAAAACAAAGACGTTACAGCTCAAAAAGAATGGGCAAAAGTACAGGGTAGATATCGAGATTTAAGCTTTAACCCTTCGATTGATGAATCACTTATTCTTGTTGGTGATTCAATAGAAAAAGACGCTAAAGTAACATCTCAACTAGAATCTAAATATAAAAACTTAATAACTCATATTCTGAGCTCTTTTAAAGAACAAAGTAGGAATGAAGCGGCTTTAATAACAACCCTACCATTAGACCCTCTCGTTAGTTTATTACTTGGTCCTATTTCTAGACGACGCTTTTCTCAAAATGAACGAAGCTTATTTGGTTTTTTGGCTTCACATGAAAAACTGGGATTTAGAGAGTTTTTATCTGAGAACTATACGGCATCGACTTCTCACCTTGAGTTGTATCAACCTGAAAGACTCTGGGACTATCTTCACCACAACCTACATCATTTAATCGTTACATCTCCCGATAGTAAAGCATGGCTGGAAGGCTGTGATGCTATTTATCGAGCAAGCCAGAAAGGGAGTGCGCTACATGTTTCAATCACAAAAGTAATTGCTCTTCTGACTATCTTTGGATTTCAGCATCATTTACATGCTAAGAAAGAATTTATTACCTCTTATTTTTTAGCCCGAGGTCTCAAGAAATCGGTCATAACGACAGCAATTGCAGAGCTCGAAAGCTGGACGGTTATTATCTATCGACAAAAGCATGATGCTTTATTTGTCTACCAAGGTAGTGATATTGATATAAACAATATGGTTATCGAACAAATTGAATCTATCAGCCATGGGGTTGATTGGATAAATGTTTGTGATATACCACAGAATGTTTTAGCAACAGCACATTATCATAAAGTAGGCACGATGAGATGGGCAAAAACTTTATTGATAAATAAGATTGATCCAGAACTGATTACTTCATTGAAAAAAGAACCTTTAACAGGTGAATCATTTCTGACATTTTTACTCCCAGTTAATCATGAAGTAGAAAAAGAGTTATCTCTTATTGCCAAAGAACTACCCTATACGGCTATAGGTGAGACTCTATCATTAGAACCTTTAAAATCTGTCGCTATTGAGTTAATTGCACTAAATAAAATAGAAAAAGAAGAAAAAAAGATAGCTCATGATTTAATTGCTAAAAGTGAATTGGCTGATAGAACGTTATCGGCGATGCGGAAAATTGAGAGTGAGTTAAACCTCGCTTTCAGGCATGCAAAATGGACCTATAAGAAGACCACTTTTAAGCCTCAACCACTACCAGTGATAGCTTCTAGTATCGCAGATGATATTTTCCATTCGTGTCCTGCCGTTATAAATGAACTTGTAAACCGTTCTAAACCCTCTGGCAGTGCGAATAGTGCAATCCGTAAACTTATGTATGCAATGCTAGAGAAAGGGAATGTAGAAGACTTAGGTTTTAATGATGTAAAAACATTCCCACCTGAAAAAGGGCTCTATTTATCTTGCTTAAAGAGCAAGGGATGGCACTGTCAAACCGATGAAGGGTTTGTCTTTCCTAGCAGCTGGAGTGACGAGTCCATTAAAGCTAATCCTAGCATGCATAACTTATGGCAAGATGGTGTTAAATTCATTGAGTCTAGAGGTGAAATGCTAACGATTGATGAGCTGTATACTCATTGGATGAAACCACCTTTTGGTCTTACAGCTGGATTATGTCGTATTTATGCTTTGGCATTATTAAAATCATTAGAAGGACAAGTTGCTTTTTATGATTTTGATTCCACAAAGCAATTTATATTTATCCCTGAATTAGATGAAGAATTGGTTACTAAGATATATAAACATCCTACTGAAGCTGGTGTTCGTTACTTTAAAATATCTGAGATCCAAACCCATTTATTAGACACGCTTGCTAAAGCTACAATTGGTAGTGCGGATGCTAGTGATGCCGTATTAGCAATCGCAAAACATATTGTGAAAATTGTCCATACTCTACCTGCATGGGTCAAAAAGACAAGTGGAGAGAACTTCTACCAAACGAAAGGTTCTAATGGGCTTACGAAGGAAGCAAGAACATTTCGCAATAAAGTAATAGCTGCAAATGACCCCTATAGACTCATCCTTGAAGACTTGCCTACTATTTTTGAATTAGATAAAAATGATGCTGAATTAGATGAAAAATTAGCTCAGCGCTTAAAAGGTGCGATTGAAGAGCTTTCTGCTCAACACGACATGCTGTTATCAGGTTTTAAACAGATTATTATTGACAACTTAGATGCCCAATTTGATGAGGAATTGATAAAGCGTTGTGAACGTGTAGCTTCAGTGGCACAACGTCCTAATGTTAAAGAGCTAGCAACAAGGTTAATTAAATACATCAATGATTCAGCAACCTTTGAACTCATTATTAATTTATCGGCAACAGTGCCTGAACGTAATTGGACTGATCAACATTTACGCAGCGGCTTAGATGAACTGCAAAACTTATGTATTCAATTTAGACGGATCGAGTCGTTTAATAATGTTGGTAATAGTAACGGTGAATCACAGCCACTTGCTTTGATCACAACAGATAATGAAGGACAATACCTAGAGTTCAGTGGATTTGTGAAGTCATCATTGGAAAATGATAATGAAGTTAAATCGGCTATTGATGATATAACTTCATCACTTGCCAACATCTCGAAAGAAAAACAGTTGGCAACCTTAACAAGTATACTTTCTTCAATGATGAATCAGTCCGATATGGAATCATAACAATGACTAAGAAAATAAAGCATGTATTAGGTTTGTCAGGTGGTAAAGATAGCAGTGCTTTAGCATTGTACGTTAAGGAAACTCGCCCAGACTTAGATATAGAGTATTTTTTTACTGATACAGGTTATGAATTACCTGAGACAAATGACTTTGTCGATCAGCTTGAAGAAAAACTCGGGTACATCCATCGTTTGAATGACAGTGCACAAAATAATATTCAAGGACGTGGTGAGAAAACTTTTAAGAACTTGTTAAAAGAACATGGTAACTACCTCCCCTCCCAGCGTGACCGCTGGTGCACAATCCAAATGAAACTTAAGCCATTTGAGCGCTGGGTAGATGGTTTTATTAGTGAAGGTTATAAGATAAAAAACTATGTGGGAATAAGGGCCGACGAACCGGGTAGAACAGGCTATATGACTATTGAGAAACCAATTGAGTCTATCTTTCCGTTTCGTGAAGATGGCATTGTAAAAAGCGATATAGTAAACATTCTACAACGCAATGGTTTAGAGCTTCCTGAGTACTATGATTGGCGCTCACGTTCAGGTTGTACTTTTTGCTTCTACCAGCGCAAAATTGAATGGTTAAAGCTAATGGAAAAACATCCCGATAAATTTGAAGAAGCAAAAACTTTTGAAAAAGGTGAAGGAAACACCGTTGTTGGTGAAAAATTTTATTGGATGGGACAAGGGCAACCACTTGAATCATTAGAAAACCCTGAAGTTCAACAGAGAATACTTGATCATCACGAAAAGAAAGTGGAACGATTCAACAAGAAAAAACGAAGAAATGCCCTCTTAAGTGATTCAGAAGGTGCTTGTGAGTTTACTGATTTAGATGAAATTTATGACGAAGCTGAAGGTGGTGGAGCCTGTGTTACGTGTTACAAATAATATTCCCTACCTAATAACGAGCAATAGTATCCGCTAATTTCGTAATATCTTCTTTTGTAATATCTAATGGGAAACTAATGCGAAGAGTTTTATCTGCTTGCTCACGAGTCAGTCCTATTGCAGTCAGTACATGAGATGCTTCGATCTCTTTAGATGAACACGCTGAACCCTGAGCTAAGCAAAACTCTTCTTCATTATCACGAATAAGTAATGCAACATCTGTCGACAGTAAAGTTAAAGATAGGCAACTCGGCAAAGTATCTACTCCACCATTAATTTGAAATTCAACATTATGTTTTTCTAACTCACTTAGTAAGAACTCTTTTGAACTTTTTTCTTTAAAGCCTGTGTAGTATTTAGAAAAGTTATCTATGGCACTACCGAACCCCATGATTAAAGGGGCGGCAACAGTTCCCCCCCGCACACCTTGCTCCTGTCCAGCACCATGAATAACGGGTACTAACTGCTTATCACGTAAGTCTCTTATATATACAGCCCCTATTCCTTTAGGTCCACCAATCTTATGTGCTGAGAAGGACATAAGATCTACATTAAACTCATCAACATCAATCTCTACCTTCTGAAAACTTTGTGCAGCATCACTATGAAATAATATTTTATTCTGCTGACAAACTTTACCTATTTCCGTAAGTGGGTTAATTGTTCCAAGTTCATTATTCACATGCATAATAGAAACTAATATCGTCTCAGGTCTAATCAGCTTCTTAACTGATTCAGCAGTTACTATTCCTCGTTTATTAGGTTTTATATACGTAACCTCGTAACCTAACGATTCTAAATACTGACAAATAGAGAAAATACATTTGTGTTCTATTTCACTTGTAATAATATGCTTTTTGTCATTAGGCATGCCATCAGAAAAAAGTAGGCTCTTAAAAGCAATATTATTGGACTCTGTTGCACCGCTTGTGAAAATCACTTCACTAGGATAAGCTCCTATTTCATCAGCAAACTGCTCTCGAATACCATTTATTTCAGTGTTTACTTTTTCTCCTAATAAGTGACCTGATGCTGAGTTGGCATATAAAGCTTCAAAAGCTTTAGATAAAGTCAGTTTTACCTCAGGTAAAGTAGGATAAGATGCGGCTGTATCAAAATATATCATTTGGGTAATTTTCCTAACACTTTAAACATAGCTTATCATTTTTCATTATAAGCGCTAGGTAAGGATATAGGGTTAAATAGTTGTGCAAAAAAACCAACTTTCTCCATTTGCCCCAAACTATTCACATGGCACCGTCCAAGTCCATCATTAGCAACAATAACAGCTAAAGCCTGCGCTCTGGAAACTGCTACATTTAAACGGTTTATATCAAATACAAAGTCTAAACCTCGGCTTGATTCCGCCACATCACTAACAGCCATTGATATGATAACTACCGGCGCTTCTTGCCCTTGAAATTTATCAATAGTGCCTATTTCCAGCTTTCCCTTTAGCTTTTCTTTAAGTAGGTTAACTTGCATATTATAAGGAGCCACAATCAAGATATCGTTATCTGTAATAGGTGCTTCGATACCCTCTTTATCGGTAAAGGTACCTGTTTTCAATTCATCAACCAGTTGTTGCACTATCTCAACTTCTTCTTCACTGCTTTGTGTGTTGCCTTCATGCTGTACGGGAATAGATAAGATGCCATTAGGCTTTGTAATGTACGCTGGCTCAGCAATAATGATGGCTTGATTAGCATTGTCTTTGTCTGCTTTCAATTTTCCTTCATACACAATCTCTGACAATGGCTGACAAACATCGGGATGCATTCGATAGGTGCGTTCTAAGAATACTCCTTGATCATTTGGTATAACGGCATAACCTCTGAGCATGAACTCTAATGCTGACTCACCCGCTTTACCAGGATGTGAACCTTGAATGGGTTGTTCAAGCTGCATTTGGTCACCCATTAAAATGATGTTCTTGGCAGCACCTGATACGGCTGTCAAATTAGCAAGGGCAACTTGGCTAGCTTCATCTACAAATAAATAATCAACAGGATTTTCGTAGGCTTGATCCTTAGCAAAACCATATACAGTTGCACCAATCACGCTATAACTTTCATAAGGCGCTTTTTTGGTGAAGCCCATGGTGCTACGGTAATCAAGGTTTGGATAAGCCTCTTCATAAAATAGCTCTTTAAACTCTTTTATTGTACCGTAGCCACCAACTTTCGCTAATCTGGAATCGGGCAAAAGCTTCGGCAGCTCTTTAAGTAAATTCATAATAGCTGCATGGCTGTTTGACATGATACCTACACGGTTACCATCCTTAACTAAGCTGGTGATTACATTTTTTGCTGTAAAGGTTTTACCGGCACCTGGTGGTCCTTGTATGCATAAACACGTACTGTCCATTGCCTCAATGGTGGCAATCATAGCTTGCATATACTCTTTGTCATCAGGATAACGCGTACGTGAAACAGGTAAGGGTGATGAGCCATTGGAAAATTTAGGCTTAGCTTGATTAAGAATAGTCTCGATTACGCCTGATAACTCACCTGTATCGAAATAGTTTTCAGTAAGTTCACACAGCTTATTTTCTAATGTCTCAGTATTAATTTGACTATCATCACCAAATAAAGTGAGTTGTGATTGTTGTAGCGCCTCTTCTTCATCGGCTTTAATTTCAAAGCTGATTTCACCTTTATGTTCATTAAGCTCAGTAAAGATAATCTTACTCACTTTAACATTACTACCTTGAATACTTGCAATACTAATCTTATCGGTTCTGACCACCTGATCTTTGTTGTATGTCGCCGTACAGAGGAGCTTAGCTTCGCCATAATTGGTTTCTGTCAGGGTAATATCAAATATAACCGTATCATCATCGAACAGTTGCTCATCATTTTTCTCTAAGCGTTCAAAGTACGACCATAACTGTGGCTTACGCTCTCTATCGTAAAAATGTAATAAGGAAGTTAACAGCTCGGCGATGGGATCGTTTTTTAATTTTTCCTCTGCTTCAAAGCGATCCACTAATGATTGTTGACGAGCAATTAAGGCTTCACGCTTTTCTTGATTACTAACTTGTCTCTCGGTCTTTTCTTTTTCTGACTTTATTTCTTCAACCGGTGAATAGCTAATGCCTGATTGTTGCTGTTGTTCGCGTAACCAATCCACCAGTTCAAGCGTTGATTCACAGTCATCAATATTGTAATCACGAATGTCGTTTAATGATTGCCATGCTGTCCAGTCAAAATGTTCGGGATCCGCTAACCAGCTTTTATAACCATTGTCTTGTTCTGCCCAATTTTTGGTTCCGCCCTGCTCACGCCAGTTCTCATAAAAAACAATGGATTCGCCACCATTGACTACATTCGTAGTTCGTTCATCTCGGTAAAGATGTTCCACGTTCTTAATCGAGTATTTAGGCTCGCCGATAAGCAGTCCATTCTTAACGACTTTATATAAATCAATAAACACGCCATTCTTTAATAGATCAGCCACTTCGTCTAATCTAGTTTGATTACGTGTGGAAATCTTACGAATAGCCGTTACTTCATAACTGGCATAGTGATAAACATGCATCGTTTTATCTTGCTGCCAGCGGTGATAGGTCCAATCAATAAAGTCTTCAAACGCACGCTTTTCTTGTTTCTGATCGTGTGCCCACCAATCAATGAACGCATATGTTTTACCTTGAGCAGCTTCGGTATTGTGATAACTTACGCCCCATAGGTATTCAAGGCCGCCGTCCATTAAAGGATGCCCTTCTATATCGAAAAACATGTCGAGACCTGATGACTGAGGCAAAGAGGATAAGCCCTTACCGTTATCATTTTTAATGACGTTGAAATAAGGCTTGTCTTGTCCCCTAGAGCGACGTTGAATATCGGCTTGTGCTTTGATCTTTTCAAAGCTTTCGGTGGTGATTCCTTTTATATATGTATCGTTAGTCGTTGCCAGCTGAGTTAATGTGGTAATTCCTTGTTCATATAAACTTTTGATCTGTTTTTTACGAATTGTTGCTACTAAGGCAAGACTGTCTGATTCTTCCAGCAACTGTTTAGCATAACTTCCCCAAGCACCGAAATCAGTTTCCAGTGATGGCTCGGGCATCGTATTTTGTTCACCCGTGAAGTTTTCTTGTACTTGAAGAAATTGCTGCTTAAGACCTTGAAAATAACTATAGTAGGCTGCAATACGAAAGCGTTCTTTTGTTTTATCTCCTAAAACAACAACAGCTTCTTCAGGAACCTTGCCCTGTATCTTCTCTAACATCCAGCTATAACAGCATAACTGAACGATAAAATAAGGACGAGTTGTTTTAGAAAGCTTCGTATCCCAAGCTTCGTAGTAATAATCACCTAATGTAGACTTACCTTCACGTCGCACTAAGAAATCAGAAAAACCAGCAAAGTTATCTCTTTCAAGATAAGCTTGAAAGATAACTTTGTGCCCCGCTTCCATCGCTTTTATGGTTGATTCACCGGCCGTTCGTCTATCTGCTTTTATTTCAGCAACATGTTCAGAACCATACTCTTCTCTAAGCAAGTTCAAAAACAATTCTTCATGCTCATTACCTTTATCAGCTAATAAGCCCATCATTTGATCGTGGTCTTTTTCGATACCTTCAAGGCGCTCAGGATAATCTACTGCTAGGCGGGCCATCCATGAGGCGAATGCCGAATTCATATGAACAATTAGATCTGAAGCGGAGAATATGTAACCCTGAGATTTTTTATACATCAATTATCCTTAACTTTTCTATTAAACGAACCATCAATTATGCAGCACAATTTATAACCTTACTAATGATGTAATTAAACCAAACTGAGCAAACTCACTCAACTACCTCTTTTGACATATTGGTCATGCTTGAACAAAGGGCTCTTTCCATTGTAGGGTTACAAGCATAATAGTATCTATGATATAGGTCGAACTAAGTTAGTATGCCCTTAATATTACCTTTCTTGGGAAACTATACTATTTATTAGCTTGTAAATTTCTTCAGCTATATCATTTGTAATTGTGAGGAATTATTACAGGAAGGCGTAGACTAAAAAAACTGTGGCATTAGTTACTTGCTTAACGGCTTCAACCTTAAACTCTTGGGTATAACGTTTTCCTTTGCTCATAAACACCTCTGTTTGAAGTTACATTGTAACTATTAAAAGTGTCTAGCAAAATCTGGGAAGTCCAAACAGTGGCTAAAAAGACCTGTGTAAAATAGTACTAGTGCTTTAGTGTGGCACTTTAGCAGTGTCAGAATCATTGATTACATCATGAGTATGAACATCAATAATCGGTATTAAATACGAAAAAGAAGAATCGATTCCTCGGTTACAATTAGCATAATTACCTCTAAGAACTTGGTGAGC
>Ga0105350_10000906_pt1 | contig 19488 bp, 10 predicted proteins | sample EN1Hudsemesocosm_FD_83506 | JGI IMG/M metagenome (GOLD analysis project Ga0105350, IMG submission 83506) | Methane-oxidizing microbial communities from mesocosms in the Hudson Canyon - EN1E Hudson Canyon | ecosystem: Environmental > Aquatic > Marine > Cold seeps | place: Hudson Canyon... | reverse complement strand
TGCTCAATATAGTTAGCACAGGTTAAGGTCCAATAACCATACCCAGCTACAATTGCTAAGAATGGAATCATCACTGGGCCAAAATAGGCTAGCAGCAAAACATAAGCGCTAATGGTTAGCAGATCCGTCTGAATGATTTCATTGCTTAAGGACCACTCTGATTTGCCCGAACGTTCAAGTCTCGCAGCTTCAAGCCCCCATGCTCGTCGGAATGCACCTGGTATTTCACGCTGAACAAATTTATAAATTGATTCCCCCATTCTAGAAGAAGCAGGGTCGTTTGGCGTGGCAACATCTTTATGGTGACCTTTGTTATGCTCGATCACAAAGTGGCCATATCCGCTCACTGCAAGCGCAAGTTTTGATGCGAACTGCTGACCTTTGTCATTTACTTTATGGCCTAATTCGTGGCCTAAATTAACACCTACCGCACCCATAATACCGGCACTTAAGGCGCCGCCGAGAATGCTCAACCAAGACCACTCATATTGTGAGACAACATACGCCATAGCGATCATCGATAGCCAAAGCATCGGTACCGTTAAATACAGTACTTGTTTGTAATAAGATTCATTTTTTATTTCTTCTACCATCTCTTCACTTGGGTTTGCATCATCATCGCCAAAATATTTATCCAATAGCGTGATGCCCACATAAAAGAAAGCAACCGTCGACCATAGCCAAATTCCATTGTCTGTTTCTACCGCATAGTAGCCAGATAAAATGGGTAAAATAGGAATGATCAAAGACAGTAAGTACCAATATTTCTTAGTAGCCATCCAGGTTGAAAGTTTGGATGAACTATTAGACCGTGCTGAGGCCAACACAGTAGACTCAATATTACTTGCCATTTGACGTCTCCGATTAAATTAGTCTTTATCGTTATTGATTGGGAATAATTCTATCGTCCGCCAACTGAATGAAACATGGCGATTAGTTCCAATGTATGGTCATTTAGTGTCATGAGTGGATTATTGGGGAGCGCCAATGTTGAATAGACTATTAGGGCGTTTCAGTGACTGTGTTTTTCTCGGTAAACACCAGGGGAACAGGCGAACCAACGCTTAAATGTTCGGCTAAAATTGGAGACATCTTCATAGCCAAGTTGGATTGAAATAACATCTATTTTTTGATCTGTTTGTGTTAATAAACGAATAGCGTAACGCTTTTTCATCTCTTCAATGGTTTGCTTAAAGGAGGTGTTTTCTTGTCGTAATTTTCGTATCAATGTACTTTTTGAGATATTAAGTTGACTGGCTGCTGCGTCGATTGATAAGTCATAACGTTGGGATGATTCAACTAATTGAGAAATTTTATCTTTGGTGGATTGTTGCTGAGTTAATCGCTGCAACTCAACCTCACACTGTTCTTTGGCCATGCTTAATGTATTGGCATCACCCGATAAACAATGAATTGGTAACCATTCAACCGGAATACGAATTCTAGCGGCGCTTGCACAAAATTTTAAATTAGAGCCTAGTACCGCTTCATATTGAGATGCCCAACTCGGTGCCTTATAAGGTATTTCAATTAAGCATTCATTGACCAAGTTACCAACTGCAAAACGTATAATATTAAGTAAAAGCCTGATAATAGCTTCATACAGTACTATTTCTATTGGTGCCCAATTACCGCAAGGGGTAACGGATAAATAAACATAGTCAGGTTCTTTATCAACATGAATATCAAGAATTTGTGCACGTGTTTGATAATACTGTGCAACGAACTCTAGACACTGCTCCAAGTCTTTAGCGTGTGATAAACCGAAGCCTAAATGACCGTGGCTAGATACTAAAACACTATCCGCAACCTCCAGGCCTAACCAGGGTGGAGCGCCCTGATCAATCATCAACTGAATCAATCGTTTCAATTGTGATAGGGGAATATACTGTTGCTTTCTATCGACTTGCGTATTTTCCCAGAACTGCTCCAGATCAACAGCTTGTTCTTCAGCATAGCGTAAGAAGTGATTCCAATAGGTTGTCGATATTAAATATTCAGAAGACATCAGACCTACTATTTTTTCATATTTATTTCTAATGTTGAGACTATACGATTTTATGCTTGCAGTGTCTTGTCATCGCTTGGGTTTCGTGAGCAAAATTTACTTGGGTCGAGCTCAGGAAGCGTTATTTTCCTTAATATAATAGAGCCGGTTTGTCTTGAGTTACCGCATTTTCTAATCTAGTCTTTTTAAGGTACTTGCCTAGTAAGTGAATGGAGATTGAGTTGCACATTAACGAGAAATTCAAGAATAAGCAGATTATCGTCATGGATGATCAAGGTTCAATGCGAGGGGTTTTTCAGGCCTTCCTTAAGGATCTCGGATTTACTTCTGTTCATTGCGTCGTGGATGGCTCAGAGGGGCTCAAGTACATGGAGGCTCACTCAGTAGATATGGTGATATGCGACTGGAACATGCCTAAAATGAATGGGCTGGAAGTCTTGCAGGCAATCCGCAATTGTGAAGATACCAAAACCTTGCCCTTTCTCATGGTCACCTCCTCGTCTGAGTTGGCTAGGGTTAAGGAGGCCGCTAGTCATGGTGTTTCGGATTACCTGATCAAACCCTTTCAGTCCTTGCAACTCGGTCAAAAAGTGATTCAGTTAATTTCTGAATCGACGCATAAGCCACAAACATTAAAACAGGACAGTGCACCCGAAGACCTTACGTATATAGATCTGTCGGATGAAGACAGCTACGTTCCAGACAAACAATAAACTGGTGATGGATAGCCGCTCGAAACGACCCTCAGGCCGCTATACACTTCCACTCATTTCAAAGTATCTTCTTCGATTACTAATAAGGCAGGCTAAAGAAATAATCTCCTTGCTTTGTAAACCCTCGGTATCCAACGAAGGCGCAACATACAAGCCAGCGTTTAATAGCGGAACTAGGGACTGACTCAGATGCGAAATAAAAGTGGCTAACTTGGACTCCGTCAACTATCACTATAGGTAGTATTTTTTTGCACTACTCTGGGGAGTTAATAACAGTGGATTTTAATGATTATTTGACCGTATTAGTAAAAAATGATGGTTCAGATTTATACCTCAGTACGGGTGCTCCCCCCTGCGCAAAATTCCATGGAATACTTAAACCTATTGAAAAGAGAGCACTCCAACCTGGTGAAATCAAGGAAATAGCGTATGAAATGATGGATGCAAAACAACGAGAAGAATTCGAATCTGAACTGGAAATGAATCTTGCTTACACAATTTCAGGTGTGGGTCGTTTTAGGGTAAATATTTTTAAGCAACGAAATGAAATTTCTATTGTCGCCAGAAATATTGTTACTGAAATACCCAAGGTGGATGACCTTGGTCTTCCTCCGGTGCTAAAAGATATTATTATGTCCAAGCGAGGATTAGTTCTATTTGTGGGCGCTACAGGCTCAGGAAAATCAACATCCTTAGCTGCTCTGATTGACCACCGAAACAGCAATAGTAGCGGTCACATTGTCACCATCGAAGACCCTGTTGAATTTATTCACAAACATAAAAAAAGCATCATTAATCAGCGTGAGGTAGGCGTAGATACACGTAGCTTTGAAGCCGCTTTAAAAAACACCTTAAGACAAGCCCCTGACGTTATTCTAATTGGTGAAATCAGGGATAAAGAAACCATGGAACATGCTCTCGCATTTGCTGAAACAGGCCACTTATGTATATCAACCCTCCATGCAAACAGTGCAAACCAGGCACTTGACCGTATTATCAATTTTTTCTCAGAAGAACGACGAAGCCAGCTGCTAACGGACCTTTCTCTTAACCTCAGAGCGTTTGTATCACAACGCTTGGTGGAAACAACGGATAAGAAAAGAGCGGCAGCTATTGAGATCCTGCTAGGAACACCAACGGTCAGTGAGTTGATATTACGAGGGGAAATTGAAGGTATTAAAGAGATCATGCAAAAATCTGAAAACTTGGGAATGCAGACTTTTGATACGGCACTATTTAGGCTGTATGTGGATGGACGTATCTCATTAGATGAGGCATTAAAAAATGCCGATTCTGCGAATAATTTGAGACTCAGAATTAAACTAAATAGTAAAGAAAGGGACTTGGGCATGGGCTCTGTAGAAGCAAACGCAGACCAACCACCTATAGCCTCAAGCGACAATGGTGGCGGGCTATCTCTTAGCCTTGAAGAAAAAGATGAAGGAAAAGATCAAGAGGAAGATTATCCAGAACCCGGTAGAGACGCTTTCTAATTCTGAACCTTTAAAGGGCCACAACGGAATGGCCTTACTTGTATTAGTCCTGACTTACGGAAGAACGCTGAGAGGCAGTTTAGTCGTCACGGTAATGTTACTCTGTGTCATCTTCATCAATAATGTCTTGTTCAAAATCTTCTGGTTGATCATGTTCTATTTCGCTTTCATCGAAGAATTCCTCTTCCGATAACTCACCTTCATCAAACTCTTCTTGTTCAGATTCATCATACTCTAGTTCGTTTTCGTCGGAATAGTCACCTTCTGTATAGTCGTCATAATCTTCATATTCATCGTCTTCGTAGTAGTCATCATAATAATCGTCACTTTCCCAGCGCCCTAGCTCCTCGAAATCTTCGTAGTCGTTTTCCTCAAACATGTCGTCAGAAAAATTATCGAGTTCAAGCAGTAAATCGCTGGCTTCATGGAAGTCTTGTGCTTCCATATCAAAGAGCACGCCTTCATAGATCATTTCGGTGACTTGATCTAATACGAACTCAACTGAGTCAAGGCCAATAGCATCAGCAACGATGATGCCCTCTTCGAGATGACCGCTGATCAACAGACGTTTGTCGATCTCTTGATCAAAAAACAATTCATCAATTTCGACGGATTGTTGCCCAATTGACCATTGGCCGGCTTCGTTTTGACTAAGCTCACCAATCAACTGAACGGATTCACTTTCCGGCACAATATCAAGTCGGCTGGCAATGATCTCGCCGTTGGTCTGCCGTAAACCACTCACCTCAATAAAATCGTTTTTACTAAGTTGCTCAAGTGAGATAACTGAGTGATCTTCATGCTTGAATAGCACAGTATTATCGGCAAGTTGAATCGTCTGTTGCATCACCTTAATACGTTGGTCAGCGAGGTTGATTTGGCTAATCGGGCCAACGACTTCATGAACGATATCGATAGACTTAGCTTGATATTGACTCTTACCAGCGGGCTGATTGAACTCATCAGACTGCCACTCGTCTGTCGTGAGCGATTCAGCATTTAATGGCTCAGACAAAATAGCAACGACTTGCCCTAGCTGTAATTCACCTGAACTGGCAGCTTGTTGGTTGATAGTGATCGGGACATCCTGGTCAAAGTGGACGTGCGCCTCATTGACCCAAATACTGCCAAATGCAGTAATCGTCCCGACAATACCCGTACCACCGATCCCACCTCCATCTACTTGGGCAACTTTGCCGGTACCACCAATGCCTTCTTCAGGGTTTTTACCGGTACCACCAATGCCTTCGTAGTTCTTTATGCCTGTGCCACCAATGCCACCTGGGGAGGTTGCTTTGGCAAGATAGTCCGGCGTATTACTCGCGCAGCTAATCAGCAGCAATGCAAGTAGGCTATATAGAAGCGATCGCTTATTGATCTTGATCATCGGACTTTCCCGGTTGCGAGAAAAAATAAATGCCAAAGTTCATTCGTTGGTTAGTGCCTGTCTGATCGGTGTTCTGTTTTTTAAGTTCTTGGGCCTTCTTATTTAGGGAGTGCAATATAGCCATGCCTTGTTTTTCCGCATCGGCTTTTAATTCGTCAATGGCGGCTTGGCTTAGGTCATCGTAATAAACGCAGCGCTCAAGAAAGGGGGGCTTGTCTTCAAGGAGGTTTCGGCTTGCTGCTTCCAAGTGGTCTGAAATATTCATGCCCAAGTAGAATGCTTTTTCAACAAGGCCGCTTGATGGGATAAAAGCATGGGTATTTAATTCGACCCAGTTATTGTCAATTACATTAGCGATACCAAGTCTTAACCATTCATCTAGCACCACTCGCGCGCGCATATCTTGTTTACAGACAGATTGAACCAAGTGTTCGAAATCGGGCAAGCTGCTTATTGATTCTTTCTTTAAGGCTAGAGGGCGAGGCTTGCCGTCTTTGTCGAGATATTGAGTGTCTGAAATCCACCTTGATACTAATTGAACGCCAACACTGACGGCAGTAGGGGAAACTTCCACTTCTTTTTCTTGGTTACGCAGTCTCCTAGTGTCCTTGCGGTGCACGCCTGTTAACAAACTGATTCGGGTATCAGTTTGTTTCTTATCTTCTAATCGGAAATCATTTTCGGCGATATCGACGTAAATTTCTTTAAGTAATTCAATTAGGTAGGGCAGTGTTATTTGAAAAGAAAGCAGCATGCGAACTAAGGGGCGAAGCACTTTTTTGAGTGCGACTATCAGCGCTTTAGGAGGCTGAGAAGGGTTAGGTGGTAACGCATTATTGGGTGACATAAAACCCATGCTAGCTCATTGTGGGATATTTTCCCATTATTATTTTATTTCTGTGATCTGTGCTTACTTTTTTGACCTGAATAGCAAAATTGTTTTGACGTGGGAAATATTCCCATATATTGTTTTAGGGGTAGGAGGGAAATATTCCCTCGAAATCACATATACAGGTCGGAGTAATTAATCATGAAAACTATCCATTCCAATCGAACAGCAAGCGCTTTAGCAAAAGACAAGCCTAGATTGAAAGCAAAAACGTTTAAAAAATTAGCCTTAAGTTCTGCAATATCAGCCGCGATATTCTCGCTGCAAGCCAATGCGGGAACATTAGGTGCACGAATAGTCGGTGGTGCCGAGGCCACACCGAATACTTATCCCTGGATGGTATCTGTTCAAAATAAAGAAGAAGGTGAGCACTTTTGTGGTGCGAGCTTGATTGACAATACTTATGTATTAACGGCAGCACATTGTCTTGAAAGTGAGCAAGCAGAAAATATCCAAGTGGTGATTAGTGAATTTGATTTGAAGGCAGGTAGCAACCACGAGGAGACGCTGGCAGTAAAAAAAATATATATACATCAGGGCTACGATGAAGATAACGATATTGCCATTCTGGAGTTGGCGACGGCATCTACTAAAACACCTGTGAAGCTGGCAGACACCGCATTATTTAATAGTTTATCGCCTGGCAATCTACTAACGGTGATGGGTTGGGGAAATATGCTGTCGGACGGGGAAAAATTCCCAAACCTTTTGCATGAAGTACAGGTGCCTTTGGTCAGTCCTGAGTCTTGCAAAAGCAGTTATGCCAATGTTGACATAAGCATTAGCGACAATATGGTTTGTGCCGGCTTACCTGAAGGCGGAAAGGACTCATGTCAGGGCGATAGTGGCGGGCCATTAGTGTACCAAAAAGACAGTGACTGGTTTCAAACCGGCGTAGTCAGCTTTGGTGAAGGTTGCGCAGAAGCAGACTACCCTGGCGTTTATACCAAAGTGTCTAATTATAGTGAGTGGATCGCTTCGGTAAAAGCGGGTGAAGTACCGGTTCATCAACCAAGTGATGACGAAGATGACTATGACGAAGACGACTTCAATGAAGACGACTTCGATGAAGACGACTTCGATGAAGAAGAGATGGTGTTTGGTTTACCTCCCTATCTTGATTTCTTTGCACAAGGTTTAAACGACACAGCAGAAGAAACGCTTGTTATCTTCAACGACAATGAAGCGCCTCTAATGGTTCAAGGTATTAGCCTCGATAATGATCAATCATTTAGTGTGATCAATAATAGCTGTGACGCATTAACGTTAAATCAGAATGACTTTTGTAATATCAGTATCAGCTTTACTGCCGTAGATTCTGATGAACAGGAAACCACACTACTGATATCAACGAGCGATAATACTTACCCTGAAATTGAAGTGGCGTTGTATGGTCTGGCATTGGACGAATTTGACTTTGATGAAGGCGACTTTGACGAAGATGACTTTGACGAAGAATTCGATGATGAGTTCGATGAAGGCAACGAAGATGAATCGGGTCACGAGGTTAATGTTGAGTGGTATTCTGAAGGCGATCAATGGAGTGGCGATGAAGAAGGCGGTAACTTTGCGCTAGCTTGTCAGGATGTTAGTCAAAATGAAGATGCTGTTCTAATGGCAGATGTTGAAGGTCCGGGCACATTAACGTTTGATATGGCATTGAGTGGCGATGATCCAGAAAATTCACTTGTCTTTATGGTAGATGGAGACGTCGTTAAGACTGTCTCTGGCCAGGCTTCCAATCGTTCAGCTACGTCAAACTCGCATACAACTGTGCTAAGTGAAGGCGAACACCAGGTCAGTTGGGTGTATCACAAAGCAGTTGAAAATACAGCGGCTGCGAAAGCGAGTATTGACAACGTGGCGTTTGAAAGTGACGAAAGTAGCAATGGTGATGAAGGTGATGAGAAGCCTGTAGGAGAAATGACAGTTTCAGAGATAGTAGATGAAGCTAGCGGCGCAGGAAGCACTGACGGTTTACTCTTTGGCTTACTGGCATTACTAGGCTTGGGTTTAAGGAAGTCTAAAAAGTAATCTCACTTAAACGAGAACTTAAAACGATAGCTTAAATCAATACGCAGGGTATCGCTTTAACAAAGCATACCCTGTTTTTATTTATACATTTTAAGGTGAATGAATTACGATGACTAAACTTCAAATTACGATTGTAAGCCTCTTTAGCGTATTACTCGCTAATTCTTGTGTTGCCGGTGGTTCAAATAAGTTGTCATCTTTGTATGGCATTGAGGTGGACAAAAATAGAATACACTTCGAGGTAATAAGTTCCGGCTGCACTAAAGCGGATGATTTTCAGGTAGCACTAAACCAGTCAATAGTGCCTGTTTCACTTAGTATTATAAGGACGCGACCTGACAGGTGTCGAGGCATGCCAAGGCGGGTATCGTTGACTAAAACTATGGACTTTTCCAGCGTGGGTTCTGATCTAGATGTCGTGCTGTTAAATGCCCTTAAGATCATTAATTAAGTTGTGAATCATGCAGGCTAATTTTCAAGGTTTTCTCAATAACATATTTGCTAAAAAAATGATCTTTTCGACGTGCATAATATTTAGCTTTTGTTCAGGCTTGGTAAGTGCTGAAGCTTCACAAATGCCTAAACGATTAAATCAACAGATTATAAAAGAAAAACTGTCTTTCAGTACGGGGTTTAATTTTAGTCAAAGTGATTATTATGTTGATGGTACTGCCGTGGATGAAACCACTGATATCAACAGTTTGTCATTTCGCGTTAAATATGGCCGAGGTGATTGGAATGTCAGTGCGCAAATTCCGTATATTTATGTCACAGGGCCAGCAAGTGTTTTGACAACCGATGATGGGTTATCGGATGACTTCAATATTAGTCAGGTGGATAAAAAACGCTGGGGTTTTGGCAATTTACGCTTAGGCGCTCAATACAAATTTCCAGTGATTAAGCTCCGTTCAAACCAACTTGGCTCTAATATACCTTTTTCTTTTATAGGTAAGTATTTTGACAGTGTAGGCTTTCATATAGGCACATCAATAAAAGCACCAACGGCAAGTGAAAAAGACCAGCTGAGCTCAGGAGAAATCGATTATAGCGTCTATAGTGGCACTTTTTTAAGGTCGGGGCGCTGGGTAGCCAATGCCCGTTTAGGTTACCAAATGATGGGGGATACGAAAGAGACAAATTATAATAACCGTTGGTTTTCCTCTTTTGGCGGATACTACGTATTGAGTAAGGTGCATAGCATTGGTTTAAGTTATTTCTTTAAACAAGCGTCAGCGGGTTCAAGAGAACCGCTTCGTAATTTATCCACTTCATTTAACTGGCGTTTACCGAGGGGCTGGCGCTTGGGTATGTATCTTGGTACGGGCTTAAGCCGTTCCAGTGCAGATATTTCAAGTGGCATAAATATTACCAAAACCTTTGTTCGAAAAAGAAGACAGCCTGTTAACGCTGAGCTCTTGCAAGAGAAAGAGCAAGTTAAATAGCGCATTGCCTAACAGACCATAAAATACACATTGGACCATGTAGAAATGAAGACACTAGTATCCCCACCTCTCGTTGTTTATGGCTCTAAAATTTCTTATTTCACTGGCAAACTTGAAGCCTTTTTACGTTATAAAAAAATTGATTATGAGTTTGTGCCGGTTTCGCCCTTACGTTTTGAGAAAATAAAGCGCCACACCGGAGTAAAGCAGATACCCGCAGTGGTATTAAGTGATGGCCGTTGGATGACGGATACGACCGTAATGCTGCCGTGGTTAGATGAAGAACAAGGTGGTGTGTCGGTCATTCCTGAGGAGCCATTACAGGCTTTTTTTAGCGCCTTGGTCGAAGACTATGCCGATGAATGGTTGTGGCGACCTGCTATGCATTTTCGCTGGTCATATCCCGAAAGTGCAGATCTGCTTAGTGGTAAAATAGCCGATGAAATACTGCGTCAAATTCCTCTGCCACGGGCCATCAAGGGTTTTATTTTTCGCAAACGGCAACAAATATTTTTTGTAAAAGGCGATGGTGTCAGTGAGCAAAATAGAGAGCAAGTGGAAGCGATTTACTTTCACAACCTTGCTTACCTAGACGCGATTTTGCAAAAGCGTCCGTTTCTGTTGGGAACACGTCCGAGCCTCGCAGACTATGGGTATTATGGCTCAATGTTCAGGCATTTTTCTCAAGACCCTGCACCGGCTAAAATTATGAAAGAGCGTGCACCAAGTGTCTATCAATGGACCTTACGCATGTGGGATGCACAACAGTCTGTTGACTCAACTTTAGAACCGGGAATACCGGAAGATTGGTCACCTATTTTACGTGATATCGGCTCTAGCTATTTACCCTATTTGAATGCAAATGCAGGCGCGTTTATGTCTGGGAAAAAGTATTTTACAGTCACCATTGGTGGCGCAGACTATAAAAAGATAAGAACCTCGCTCTATCGGGTCTGGTGTCTAGAACGTCTACAAGCGCATTTTAACAACTTGTCGGCTGACGTACAGGCTTTGGTGGAAGAGCGTTTAGTCGCCGATGATTGTTGGGTACCTTTATGGGAGGTCGAAGCATGTTCAGAAATGGATCCCGACCATCTAGCCCCGTTTCATCAAGGTCATACGATGACCGGAAGCTAGTTTATTGACTCCTGGTTAAACACACCGCGAAGGGTTCTTTTCATGGGAGCGAGGATTAAATGAAAATCATAATCTTTTGATAAGACATTTGAAAGGTCGAACTCAAGTAGCCGGACAACGTCTTATAGAGTACTCGCTATCGACAGGGGCGTACGAAACATGAAAGTTGTAATGAGCCTATGATACTATTTTAAATTTCTTTAGAGCATAGAGACCAATAGAATGACTCATTTGTCCCGAGGCATTATTGAGCGCCCATGGATCGCACTTATAGGTTCCCTTCTTGCGGGGGTTCTTGTGTTTGTGTGTGTCTATCTGTTGATAGACAGGTTAGAGAATCAGGGAGAGAGATCTCAATTACAAGCATTGAGCAGCGATCTTCGGAGTTTGCGAAGTGAGTTTTCGGGCCTGATAAATCAATCTATACATCTGACTTATGGTATTCAGGCATACGTATCTGTAATAGGGGGGGGTGATATTGCAACGTTTACCAAGCTAGCTGATGAATTACTTGGACACTCTGAGTATTTGAAAAATATTAGCTTGATAAAAGGTAGTGAATTGATTGCAGTCCATCCACTTAAAGGAAATAAGAATGCACTTGGTTTGAGGTTCGACAAAGTGCAGAGAAATGGTTTTAATAAGGCAATTGAGCATAAGAAAACTGTTCTGGTTGGCCCTATTAGTTTGGTTCAGGGGGGGGAGGGCTTAATTGTTCGTACGCCGATTTATCTAGCCGATGGTCGTTATTGGGGGCAGACATCGGCTGTTCTTGATTGGAATAAGTTAGTCAGTCATGTAGGTTTGAAGCGCTATAGTGAGCGGTCAAACCTGAGTATACATACGATTGACTTAGTCGACCAATCGGTATCATTGGTTTGGGGGCGGGAATTAGAAAACGTGAGTACGGATGTATTTGTAGAGGAAATCGACCTACCGCTTTCGATATGGAAACTTAGGGCTACGCCTATAAATGTGTTCGTTTTACCTTTTAAGAATACCTTGATTCTTTGTGCTCTTGCGATCAGTTTTGCGATAACTACTCTCATATTTAAGTATCTAGAACAATTTAGGGACCTGACAAAACAGAAACAGATTGCTGAAGAGCTTAGTTTTAGTCGTGGGCAGTTATTGTTATCGACAGTGCACGACCTGCGGCAGCCGATCAATGCCCTCGGTATTGCTGTCAATCAGGCGGGTCAATCGTGCGATCCAGTTTATATACAGCATGCCCAACAGTGCCTAAAAGCGATCAACCAATTCTTTGACCAGTTGAGTAATTTTGAACAACTTGAGACGGGTAAAATTGTGGCGACGCGAACACGTTTTTCAGTGGCTGAGTTGCTTATAGAATTAGAGCGTGAAATGAAGTTAATTCCTGAGCAAAAAGGAATTCAATTAGACCTAGTGATATTGGAGGATCAAAGCAATCAAATTGTTTTGTCTGATCAGACTTTATTAAATCGGATTATTCGGAACTTAATTGTTAATGCGATAAATCACACGCACCAAGGTACGGTAACTATTCAATTGCGAACGACGGGAGACAATAAGAAAATTTATCAAGAAGTTCGTGTGTTTGATACGGGTGTGGGAATGGATAAAAAATCTTTAGCGCGGGCCACTGAGGCATTTTATCAAGTGCCGTCTGATCAGCCGCAGTCAGGAAAAGGCCTTGGTTTAGGATTAGACATAGTGCGCCGACTGAGTGACTTGCTTGGTATTGGTTTTTCGATAAAAAGTGAATTAAGAGTGGGTACAGTAGTAACATTGACTATTCCTAGTGGGGGAATAGAAACATCAGTTGCCGATCATCCACTACAACTTGGCGTGCACTTGATTGAAGAAGTTGCTATCCCTTCTGAGCTGCTTGGCAAATTTGAATCCTGGGGAGTTAGGTGGGGGGGTGAAGAAACTACGGACCTCAATCTAGTTATTTCTGAAGGAGGCGATGTGGGTTCATGGAAATCAGTATCACGGCCCACTCTCATACTAAGTTATTCTGCCGTAAAAAATACACGCTACTCTGCAAGTGTGTGGCTTATGTCAATCACTCAACCCGTTGCAGCCATACGTCGCACACTTTTTCGAATTGCGCAGGAGTGCGATCCGAAAATATCATGATAAGGGTAGGAACCCTTGCAGGGAGAATCAAAATAATCCTTGTTTTTGTGCTTGCATTAGACACTCTGTTCTATTTTTAGCGCCAAGTTGTCGGTATAGGTTTGCCAAATGATATTTGACGGTATGTTCACTCAGGTTCATTCGGTCAGCAATAACTTTATTAGGAAGACCTTGCTGCAAATACCATATGATGCGCTTCTGAGTGCCTGAAAAAGCGTGCACGGAAAATTTAATGTTACTCTCCAATTCACTATTGCTAGGTCGAAATGAATCACAAAAGTACTCGCCTTGTTCGAGAATTGTTTTTACTGCTTTGATCAATGTTTCAGCCTCAGCACTTTTACTGACGAAACCGTTTGCGCCATGTTCGATACATGAGTCAACTTTTCGTATGTCGGTATCGGAAGAAATAACCAGAACAGGGGGAGGGAAATCCAGGTTTTCAATATCACGAAGAAAACGAATTCCGCTTTCTTTGCCTAAATGAATATCTAACAACACTAAGTCGGGTGCTTCATTGCTCCGTATCCAAACTAAAGCATCCAGGGTATTCGTAAAGTGCTCTATCTTTGCCTCCGTAAAAGTTGCTTTCAGCAAGTACGATAAACTATGTGAAAATAGAACGTGATCATCAATTATTAAACAAGTATCCATACGTCATTATTTTTATCAAATTTTCATGCTCACCTGAAAGAGTAAGCGTTTAAAGTTATTGTTTTGACGATATTGTAAACCGATGGCTGAAGTAAGTCTTCATTAGAATGACTAGCCAAGTGGCTAGTTCTGCTCTCCCGGTATTCGTATTTGTGTGTTTCTGTGGAAAAATAGCCTCCGGTTAAGTTTTATATTTTTTAAACTTTGTAGACCACTTGACTGGCAGCACCCTCTGAAAGACGTAGTAAATAAAGCGTTATCTCTGTGGGCAAAAATAACTAAGAGAACCAGGATGATGACTTTCCATGTTAAACCTGTTAATTCCTATACATTACTTTATTTAAGCATCTTCATTTTATTGGGGAGCTTGATCTCTGGGTGTAATGGTTCAAATAGTGATAGTAATGGTCAATCAGAATTGCTTGTTCCTGAGGGATATGTGCTGGTAAAAGGGCAGGCTCAAAAAGGCATTTTTACCGAACTTAGCGTTACTGCATTTCCGATTGGGGATTCTGAAATAGAGCCCATTATTGCCACCGTTAAATCGAAGGGGGAATATGAGTTAATCGTGCCAAAAGATAAGCCAATGCGCTTTGAGGCAAAGGGTAAATTTATTGATGAATTGACGGGTAAAGAGACGGAGCTGGCTAAACCTCTAGAAGTGATAATTATTGACCCGCAACAGAATTCTACTGTTAATATTAACCTGCTAACTCACTTGGTGGCAAAACAAACTTTATCGCGCGCGGCCGCAGGGGCGCCAATAGATGCAGCCTTTGAGCAAGCTCAAACATTTATTCGCGATATGCTTGGTTTGCCTTCATCCACTGATGTGGTCGACCTGGATCTTTTAAATATTCGCTCAGACAGTGATCTGAATGACCCAAATCTACAGCTGCTATTATTCTCTGCAGCTGTATTGAATGAGTGGCCATCAGAGGATGGCCACACCTTTGGAAGTACATTTTTTGAAGTGTTTGTTCCTGAATTTGCTGCTTTAGACAATGGCGTTGAGGCTATCGCACAGCTATCTCCTTTTATGGGGTTGAATGCTGTGGCCTTGTACCAACAAGTTCAAACGGCACAAGTGATAACGCTGCCGGTCTTAGATCAAACGATTGGCAATGATACCTGGCAATGTGAGTCAACTGGTTCATGTGGCTGGCAGTCTAATGAAGAGCCAAGTGTTTCTTTATCGACGTCTTTGGTTTACGAATCGCAAGGACAAACGTTAGCCCGCATTCGTTTATCAACAGTATCGTCGATAGATACCAACGTAACGCTTAAAACCAAACAAGGTACTGCGACTGAATTTATTGATTACGTACCTCTCGTGACAACTGTTGTGATTCCAGCCAATGTGTTAGAAGTCGCTGTACCTATCGCTATCTTAATTGATACTGCCGTTGAAGGGCTGGAGCAATTTACCTTGCAGATTGATGGAATCGTTAACGGATACCAGCTTGCTAATACTGAAGCTGAGGTACGGATTATTGACGGTTATCAACTTCAAAATACTCATGCAGAAGAGTTCGCTCATACGATATCTATTGATAGCACCTGCTTACATGATGTGTCATTACCCTCACAAGTTAAAACAGCAGGTTGTAACGTAGCGAATGACTTAAAAGCGTTTCATCTAGGGGCTTCTGCCAGTGCCGATATTTCACTGGTACTTTCACGAAATTGTGAAAATAAAATTACTTGCCAAGCTGCTGTAAACGCGAGTGACTGGCTTGTATCTTTTAGCCTGGTGGATGATAAGGATGCCAACACGAAACTCGATTTGGGAGTGCATCAATATTCATCTGGTGCCCTGCAGGAAGCTAAGGCACAACGATTCCAGTTCAGGATGACGGCGGCGAGTCAATCGTTTGTTCAACAAGCCCAAATAGATAACAGAACGCTGACCTTGAGAGCAGAGTTGCTCTTAGATAGAAGTCGTTTCTTGAGTGTTAGAGCAGATAACATTATTGCTGTTCCCGAAACCCTTGTTGCAGAAGGTGTCGAAGCGCAGTTATCTATTTTTGATTGGCAACTACATACTGCAGCGCAGCAACCAGAGCTGAATTGTGCTGTAGATGAATATATATTAAACGGTCGATTTAGTATCGCCGGAGTCGCAGAAAATCAGGGTAGTGTCTGTGTCCGTTTTGAGGCGGACGGCTCTATGGTTTTGCAATCGGGTGAAATTGAACTGGCGGGGGATGAGGTCGCACTTCCAGCATTTCATGGCATGTTTTTACGTTTCAATAATGGTCGTCTAATCCCTCGTGGTGGCTCAACGCTGATTATTCCCACTGAACAACCGGACTTCGACTCTTTACCATTTCCGGTGAGGGATTTTGAAAATCAAACAAATCTTTATAAGGGGCTACTTGTCTCGCCACCTTCTGATGAGGGCGAGCTAAGCTCAGTAGATCTTTTTGTGCATCGTGACGGTTTTCCGCTCGCCTTCAAAGTTGCATCTGCACAATTAACCGCTGAGGGTATTAAGTTACGTTATGACGATGTTCAGTTTGTGCATGACGGCTTTGATACCGAAGACGAACGAACAGTAGCGTACCCCTCAAATGATGGATGGTTGAAAACGGCGCAAAGCCAGGGTGAATTGTTATTGACAGCAGATGGTTTGAAGGCACAACTAGAAATTGACCCTTCGCAAGGTTATTTCGCTTATCCAAAAGTGGTGGTTATTGCGGGTAGGTCTCAGGTGAATTTATCAGCAGGTTTAATGGAGACTAAAACAGAAACGGATGGTTTTGTTAATACTGCTCAGAGCTCCGCATGCGTGGGTAATCACTGTAGTTCAGATGACTCCCAGAGTTATGCTGCAAGTGGCCGTCTCAATTTTGACCGCTTCGGTGCGCAATTAAGCAGCATGACAGTGTTTGAAACTGAGCGGAACTTTCCTGCATGGGGGCAATTAAATGGCGGGCCATTTGCCTTCTCTTTCCCGCAGCAAATGCAGAAGGACCAAGAGGTTAAAGTGGCAATGCCCGGTTACCTGCTCGACGGGTCAGAAACGGGAGCACTTAGTAAGCAATTACTCGGACACTTACAGTTTGATATTGCCGCTGAAGAGCATACATTGCATACAGCCAATAGTGATCAGGCAATTTTGGGTAATCATTGGCCGATGGGTGTGACGGTCGGGCCAGAGTATTACGTCAATGATATTGGCGAAATCACCTTAGGATCAGGTCACGACCTTGCGGGTGAAGCACTAGAAATTAATAGCCCGAATGCCAGTGGTTTTGATCAACAAACCCTCGCGCTGCGCAGTGCCAAATATGTTCTTCGTCCAAGCGGTATCACGGGCGTGATGAATGTAGATGAAAATGAACTGCTGGCACCACTGACCTTCAGCGGCTTTGATATCCAATTTGACCGATTTTCTCTACGTTTTCGTGACAATGGGTTTGATGATTACAGTTTTGTCGATGGCGGCTTTAGTCTGCCGGGTGATGCAGACATTGATTTAAGTTTCGAAAGTCTGAGTTTTTATTGCGATGGTAACTTGGGTGCAGCTAATTTGGTGGTCGGAGATTGTGTTAATAATCCAAGCGCCGCTAATTGTGGCCATCGTTTGCTAAGTTGGAAAGCGCCCGTCGATATATATAACCTTGCCTTTGAATCTCAGGTATCTGACCAGTGTGACTCTGGTGATCAACAGCTTGGCCTACAACACTTAATGTCTATGGCGGCGTTGAGTAAACCCTTGGATGTGAAAAGTAATTGGAATAGTGCCGGCCTCCTGCAATCAAGCCAGTTGCAAGCTGTGGGTGATTACCGCTTGGAAATGCCAGGTTCGGATCGTCGCAATGGCTTTGCAATTCGACCCGCTTCGGGTGCGTTAAGTTTAGCCACTGTTAATAGTCAGACTTATGGCGGGGTGAATCTCGATATTGCCTCGATGAAACTACCTTTTTGGGATGCCTTGCAGGCGCAAACCCGTTTGGTCAATAGCAGTCTTACCGTAGCAGAGTCCAGTGTGCTGGTGCCAGCGGGGTCATTGGTAAGTCTGAATTTGGATCAAACTAACCAGAGTTTGCAGAGTCAGGTCATTGAAAATCAGGATCTTGATTTTAGAGCCACTTATGACTGGGGCGGTAGCGGCTTTGGTTTGGATTTACCTATTTATTTTACCCCACTAGACTTTGGTGGTAATGAATCAGGTAAACCTCAATTCTTTGGTCGTTATCAAGAAAGTGATTTGATCATAATGCAGGCAGGTGCGGGTGTGAATCAAGTGAATGCCTTACGCACCGACCTTAGTTTCGGTGTCGGCGCGAATGTTGATCAAATTGCCAGTTCACCCTTCAGGTTCAGCCTCAGTGCGACGACGTCACTTAGCGATATGGATGATTATCTGGTCGCCAGTGGTCTACTAGATTCCCCTGTATTCGAAGAAAATTTTGGACAACTGCAAACGCTATATGATGGCTTATCTGAATTTAGTGGTGTGGGCGTCGAGCGACTTATTCGCGACAGTTTAGTGAGTTTGGGCCAGCAAACCCTAGTGGAAAGCAGTCAACTTGACTTGTTTTCGGACTATGGAGACCAGCTTTCTGCGGTGGCGAACTTTGCGCCAAGCGTACTCTCGCGGCTACAACATATGTTAATTGAACCTTTAGATCTGGTCGCAGCAGACTTTCATGTACTGTATCCGAGAATAGAGCGCTTTGACTCATTGCTGGCGCAAGACCTTGATAGCGAAGGCTTAAACGAGGCCATTCAGGTTTTTAGTGGTATTCGTTCTGAATTACAAGCGCGTCTGCACTCTGTGCAACAAATTCAAGCGCAACTCGACAATAATCTGTACTTATCAGAGCTGCATATTGAATCTGCGAGACAGGCCTTGTTGCAAATGAAAAGTTTGAATACCGATATAACAACTCATTTCTCGACGATTACCGAAGTAGATGAGAACTTGTGTATTGGAGATCTCAACTTTAGCGAAACTGACATTAGCTTGGCGGGCGGCGGATACTTAGGCGAGTTATTTAAACAATTTGCGCGCATGGGGCAGATAAGTACGCGCTTGCAAGATAGTGCTCAAGCGATCGAGTCACTTAAGGTGTTGGCACAAGGAGACGCAGCGATTATTCGCGGCTTTGATCAGCTAAGTCGACAACTGACTAGTCAGGCAAATAACTTAAGTACCTTGATCTCTTCTGTCAGTGAAAGCGTGACCGATACCGCTTGTGGTGAGCAAACGGCGAATGGCAGTAATCTCGTGCAATCTGTCAATGCGTTTTTGGCGTCTCAGTTAGGGCAGGTTAATAGCTTGCAAGCATTATTAGGTATCGATGCAACAAGTAACAACGCAGAAACAAGCTTGAGTGATATGTCGGCTCAGTTACGTGACAGCTTGAATCTCAATCAACTTGTTGAGCCAGCCGTCGGCGATTTACTTAGCAAATTGCAGTTGTTTGATCGCGCGTTGCTTCAAACAGAAAACGATTTGCGAAGTCATTCAGGTAATGTGTCAGACGCAGGTGTTGATTTACCTGCGCGCGACGGTGAAGCAATTCTCAATGCTCTTTCTCTTCGTCTGTATGAAGAAAGTGGCCGTGAAATTAGTGGATGGTCAGATGCCTATAC
>Ga0105350_10000890_pt1 | contig 19739 bp, 19 predicted proteins | sample EN1Hudsemesocosm_FD_83506 | JGI IMG/M metagenome (GOLD analysis project Ga0105350, IMG submission 83506) | Methane-oxidizing microbial communities from mesocosms in the Hudson Canyon - EN1E Hudson Canyon | ecosystem: Environmental > Aquatic > Marine > Cold seeps | place: Hudson Canyon... | reverse complement strand
ATGTGCTTACCTAAGTACCCATCATAAGGCATGCGGTGCGTACCACTTAAACTAACGCCAGCGGCATTACGGTGGTGAGAGTTGCCTGTTGCTGCTAACGAACCAAGACTGACGCCATGAAAGCCGTTAGTGAAGGTAATGATGTTTTGTTGGCCAGTTACATTTCGCGCAATTTTCATCGCTGCTTCGACAGCATTTGTACCGGTCGGACCGGTGAACTGCACCATGTACTCCATGCCGCGAGGCTTGAGTATTTTTTCATTGAAGGTTTCCAAAAACTCACCTTTTGCTTTGGTATGCATATCTAAGCCGTGAGTAATGCCGTCATCTTCAATGTATTTTTGCAGAATTGTTTTGAATATTGGGTTGTTGTGGCCATAGTTCAGCGTTCCAGCACCCGCGAGGAAATCCAAGTATTGATGGCCATCTTCATCCCACATGAATTCGCCTTTAGCACGATTAAAAACACGAGGGAAGGCTCGGGCATAACTTTGAACTTCAGATTCGATTTGATCGAAAATTTTCATGATAAATCTCTTAATTGATCTGTATTAAATGGCCCAATGCGCACGAGTGCTTCCGAGTCGTGTTGCCCATCGAAATGAGCTTCCTTTTCTAACCATATTGAAGATTGTAGCTCTGTCGATAATTTATCCCCAAGGCGCTTAAATAGATTCCAGGAAGGAGTGTTATCTTCCGTAATAGTGGTTTCCAAATAGTTAACGTGTTTGCAAGAAGAGCGGCTAAGAATATGTATCAGCATTCTTGATGCAAGGCCGACGCCTCTGGCTTCTTCATCTACCGCGACCTGCCAGATAAACAGCGTCTCTGGGTTTTCGGGCAACAAATACCCTGAAATAAATCCTACAACTTGACCGTTTAGTTCTGCTGCAACAGACGTTGTTGCGAAATGACTCGCCTGGAGTATATTGCAGTAACTGGAATTGGTATCAAGAGGGGGGCAGCGTTTGATCAGCCGGTAAACCGACATGCCATCTGTTAGGCTAGGTTTTCTGAGTTGGATCTCTGGTGAAACAGACAAAGAGCGTCCTTACTGGCGTGTAAAATTAATTAATGTAAATCTTAAAAATAGCGTAAAGTATCAGGCTCCTCTATGGGGATCACTGATACTGATTTAGCGTGCTCGGCATTATACACTAATTAATGATATCACTCTAAAGTATCTGAATAGTGTCAGCAGACACGCTACTAAGTCACGAAGGCGCGCTATTTTTAGATAGGCATTAGTTATCTTTTGGCTGGTACGAACCTATTAAATCGATAACAATGGCGCTCATTTCGTCAACTGTTTCTACATATCCATTTTTTGCCCACTGACTAATCACTGCTTTAAATCCGGCTTGATTGAAGGTGAACTTGTAAGGCGTTTGAAAATCTAAGATGTGACTAAAATTTTGTAGCTTTTCTGGCAACACAGTTTCCAAAATACCTTTGATCGCGGGGTGTTCCTCAAAATCTGTCAAATAACGCAAGTCTCTGGCTACTTCAAGTCGCCATCGTATCAAATCTTCCAGTGTTGGCGATTCTAACTCCGAAAGCCTATCAACGCCCTCTTGACTGATAGAATCTACCGTATACTTAACAATAGATTCAAGCGTGTCAAAATGACGATAAAAAGTCGCACGCGAAATACCTGCTTCGGCCGCTACTTGTGAAATTGTTATTTTTTCGAAATCGTACTTCTTAACCAATCTACAAAAAGCTTCGCGTACAGTTTTCTTAGAAAACTCAACTTGTGTTTTTCGTTTCATCTAAGGTTTATCTAGTCGTTAGCGGATCATAGGGATAAGTTCAGTCAGACGATTTGATATCGATGACATAAATGCCTAGCAAATACAGGTAAACGATACAGTTACAGACTAATTTGTACAAGTTAGGGTCAATCGTATTTTGACCCAATAGCGTTTCTGTTTTAATAGTCGCTAAGTGGAGAACACGTTTTGCATTTAGCAGGGCAGAGACTGGGGTCACCGATGTGCGGACTCTTTACCTAAATCAAGAGGTATCTTGTGAAAAATATTTTCAACGTTCTAGTTGTATCATGGTTAAAATCAGTGAAGGCTTTACTTCAAGTGTTAGGCCTTTGTGCTATTACGGCATATTCAAATTTTGCGCTGAGTGACGAGACGAGCTTGTTGGGTTATTGGGATTTTTACGTGCCTACCACTAGGGGGGTCGAACTTGTGTCGGTAGAGGTCAGTGGACTACCCGGAAAATACCAAGGTGTTTTTAAGGGTGAAAAGGAAAAGGTTGATATGCAAAATATCGTGATAGACGGAAGCACATTTTCCTTTGATCAGGAAGTAAAAAAATTCTTTAATACGTTTACCTTAAGCTATAGTGGAACCATCAAAGATAATAGAATTAAAGGTTATGTAGACACACCGATGGGACCGAAATCATTTAGAGCTGTGCGTCAATAGTGATGTGTCGTGTCAATGTTAGCCTATGGCAAGGCCACCCTTGCTGTCTCTGCCTGACGGGTTCGAATCACATCTGAGATATTGTCGCGGTGTGATGCCCTCATGTAAAAGAGGGCACCAATCATTAGCTGATAGTCTCAACTAAATAACCAACCCAGATTTTAGTATTTAATATAAGCCTGTAGGGCGTTTCGGGGGCTGATCTCATTACCTTCTTCTCACTTAGTAGAGAAAAATCGCCTTCTCGTTAGAAGGCGATTCGGCTAATGACGTTTCCTGAACGGCTATCTACGACGACGGAATCTGCTAAATACTTTCTTAACAGCTGCCTTGGCTTTCGCTGCGGCTGCATCCGCTTTTGCTTTTGCAGCGGCGGCGGCTTTCTTGATTGCACCGTCTGTTGCTTTAGCAATGGCATCAGCCTTGGCTTTAGCTTTTGCAGCTTGCGCAGCTAGAATTTCATTTCCAATGCGAGTCGCGTCTTTGATGTTAACGGCAGCAAAGGCGATCGTCTGTTCTAAAGTGATATTACTTAGGCCTTTGATCTGTTCCGTTACCAGGTTTTGCGAAGGCGCCGTATCATTAACTGAAGTGAAACCTAGCACGTCTTGAGAAAGCCAAGGCATTAGCCCATCCTTTTGATCATTCTTTAGGCAAGGTAGTATTGACTGTAAAGGTGAGTCAGATGAGTCCGAGTCGGTAGTGTGTAGATATACATCACCCCCTTTCATGCCTGAGCCACTTGTAAAGAACGTATTGATGCAATCGCTATAGCGACCATTTTTATCTATTGCCAAACCGGCATCACCTTCCCATGACTCCATTACTCTTGCGGTGCCATTGAGTACGTCATCGATGGCGTCAAAAAGCGTATTACCATCATCTTCGTTGGTTGCGCTGCCTTCAACTAGCGGGAACGTCAGTACATGTCCGCCTAGGAGAGGGCGATAACCTGGCGCGAAGTATCCAAAGTTCTCAAGTTGGTCGAGCTGTGCCCTTTTGGTGTCCATTTCCATGAGTCGCATTTCATCTCGAAGCGCATCGCGTTGCTCTAATGACGCTTCACTGGAAATTTCATCATGGAACAGGTTATAAGTGAAACCTGCAATGGTATTGTCTTTACGCGCCGCGATCTGTATGAAACGATCGTTAGGCCATCTAGCAGACAAGAAGTTAGAGATTGTTCCCATATTTGTGGCCACAAAACGTTGGTCTTGCGCTAAGCCTGCTGACTCGTTTTCTAACCATTCTAAGTAAGTCAGGGCATTCCATGATGCAGTTACTTTCTTATGCGCATGTTGAGACGGGTATAGTTCAGCATTTTCACCCTGAGGCGCCCACATAATGGGGCCAGCATCGTTAAGCAGGTAACCTTTCTCGGGAGCAAGCGCCGTGCGATAAGTATGATAAAGCAATTCAGAAGCAAAACCGCCCGCACTTTGACCGGTAATAATCAGCTGCTTAGGTTGTTCAAGATTGGCTTTTAACCACGTCAATACCGCACCTTGCACGCTCATACCGCGTTGTGATGCGGAAAATACGCCGTCACCACCATCTTCTAGATAAGTGTTGTACTTATCACCTAGTCCGAGGTCTTGTGTACAGTAGGGTAGAAAAACTTTGGTCCAGTCCTTGTACTTGGGGTCATAATTTGGTCTTAATGAGGTCGTAAGAAGAGATACCTGGCTGGCTGCTCGTAATGCTACATCAGGGTCAAGACCGTCGGCCATAGAGCCTAATAAACCAGAGTTTGTTTGGCCGCCAGCTGTCTTTGAACATGAGTCATAATCCCAGCACCCACCGCCCGCTTCGAAGAAAACCACCATATTTGAGCTGGAAAATGAGCGTTTTACTAAGAACTTGTAGTCATCGCCATTCAAGCATTTAACGCTGCCTGGGCCATTCTTGTCGTCATCACCCTTTAGGTCGATGGTTTGCCAAACCTGGTATTTTTTTGCCTTGAAGCCATCGTCAAACCCGCTTGAATCAGCCGGATTTTCGCTGAAGGTCATAAACGGCATGTCTTGTTTGAGTTGCGCATCAACCGGGTTATTGGCCGCTTGTGGGTGGGTGATATTCCATAGCGATTGAACCGCACTATAGTCGCCAATTTCAGCAAAGGATTGGCCTGAAAAAGCCAAACTGCCTGCAAGGGCTGTCGCTAATATGTTTTTTTGTATTGTTGTCATGTATCGCCTATTTCAATTAAATGATTGGCAACACGTCGGCGGATTTCCTCAGGTGAAAGCGTGCTCAGCTTCAAGAGGCGGCCCGACTGTCCATTCTGATTATTAAGGCTCAGGTTGAGGACTCGTGGCTTTCCGTCCCGTGATTACTCACGGTTTGGCGTGCTAAATTATTTCTTACCTTAATAACTCTATACTATTTTTACGCTCTGCTGCTTGTTAATGAACGCCATTCGTATGCGCATATGCGCCAAAAACACTAAGTAGAAAAATAGCGTAAATCATTGTTTTGGTCAATATGTGAACAGTGAGTGTGACAATCATTGACAAACATGAGGACAGCCGTTAAAGGCATAAGTTGAACGCGGTAAAGATATAGATAGCCGCCAGAAAACCTGTTGTGTGAGCTGGCTTTGGCTTTGGGTATTCTATATTGAGTGCAGATATTGTCATTGACGGTTTCAACGAACGATTCTTAGTACGTATCTGTGTGGGGAAAGCGGTCTCAAGGGGGCGTTCGAAAATTGTGCATATATGCACTTGTGTTGATGTTGCCTTATCAGAGTTGTCGCTGTGAATCGATAAAGAGCTGATAAATTTCAGCAGCGCTAATCAACGCCCGAAATTGCCCAGAAAGCACGGACGTGCAGGTGTGGGTAATAATTTTATAGGCGCAAGAATGAAAACGCCTTCCAGAAGGAAGGCATTTTATTTGCAGTTATTAAGGTGGAGTCTTGGCTTTTATCGACACCACCGGCCACATAACTTTTTAGCCAAAGCTTTAGCTCTATCCTTAGCGTCTGCAGCTGCTTTCTTAGCCGCGTTCGCTGCAGCTTTTGCTGCTGCATCCGCTTTGGCTTTAATCTCGGCGGCTATTCTGGCTGCTTTTGCGGCTGCTTTTTTTGCTGCGTCGGCAGCGGCTTTTGCAGCTGCATCAGCTTTGGCTTTTGCTATGGCTGCAAGTCTTTGTGTTTCGGCTGTGCCTATTCTGACCGCGTCTTTGATATTGCTGGCGGCAAAGGCGATTGCTTGCTCCTGAGTTACTTGATCCAAACTAAGTAATTGTTGAGTCAGGATATCTTCTGAGGGTGCGATTTCGTTGAGGGGATCAATACCTGCAACGTCTTGAAGTAGCCACGGTAACATACTTGCTAACACGGGGTTGTCGTTGCTGGTATCGATTTGTGTATTCGCGAGGCATGGCAGCAAGGCTACGATATCCAGATTTTCATCTTCTGAATTGCGCGCACTGAGATAGACGTCACCACCACGCTCACCAGCTCCACTGATACGGAAATATTCATTGGCACAATCATCATAACGGCCGTTTTTGTCCATTTCTAGACCCACATCGCCCTCCCATGACTCCATTACGCGACCGTTGTCATTCATGACGCTGTTGATCAAATCGAGAACATTGTTACCGTCGTCTTCATTTGTAGTACTGCTTTCGATATAGGGAACAGTAAGAACATGACCGCCAAGAATAGGGCGATAACCCGGGACGAGGTAACCGTAGTTTTCAAGTTGGTCTAATTGCAGTTTCTTTCGAGCCATTTCTTTAAGTCGTTTCGCATCACGCATCGCGTCACGTGCAGCCAAAGAGGGGGTATCTGCAATTTCGTCATCAAAGCTGTTGTAGCTGAAACCAGATATCGTGTTGTCTTTTCGTGAGGTGATTAGAGCAAAGCGGTCGCTGGGCCAGCGCGCTGACAAGAAGTTCGAGATGGTTCCCATATTATTGCCGTCGAATCGCTGATCCGCAGCCAAACCAGAAGATTCTCTCTCAAGCCAGGTAAGATACGCACTCGCGTTCCAAGATTCCGTCACGCGTGAATGGGGTAGAAGAGAGGGGTATTCATCTGCGCTTTTATCTTGTGGTGCCCACATGATTGGGCCTGCATCGTTAATCAAATAGCCCATATCGGGTTGCAGCGCAGTACGGTAGGTGTGATAGAGCAGTTCGGAGCCGAATCCGCCAGCACTTTGCCCAGTGACTAATATCTGTTTGGGTCGCTCAAGATTAGCTTTCAACCAGGTTAGTACCGCGCCTTGTACTGTCATGCCACGCTGGGAGGCCACCGTTGTATTGCCCGAGTTGTCGTTTTTTTCATAAACATTGTAAGCATTGCCTAGTGCAAGGTCCTGAGTACAATAGGGGAGATATACTTTCGTCCAGTTTTTGAATTTGGGCGCGTAGTTCGGACGAAGAATAGATGTTGTCGCCAGTGAAGATTGGCTACCAAGACGTAAAGCTACCTCTGGCGCTATGTCATCAATACTACTACCAATTAGCCCTGCATTAGTCTGGCCGCCGGATGTTCTAGAGCAGGACTCATAGTCCCAGCAACCACCGCCTCCTTCTAGGAAGATAACCATATTTGAACTTGATGGAGAACGCTTAACAAGAAATTTGTAGTCGTCTCCATTCATGCATTTGACCGCACCTTGGCCATGATCAGCGTCGTCGGCATGAAGATCTATGGTTTGCCAGGTTAAATATTGTTTTGTATTGAAACCGTCATCAGTAGCCTGATTTTCGATAAAATCCATAAACGGCATATCCGCTTTTAGCTGAGCGTCGACCGGGTTATTTGCTGCTTTGGGGTGAGTGATGTTCCAGAGTGTCTGTACGACGCTGTAGTCTCCTGTATCGGCTTGCGCTACAGCCGGAGATATGGAGATACAGGCAAGCGCTAACGCAGAAGAACCGCGTAACAGGGTTTGCTTGATGGCGTTTATTGAGTTCATATACTACCTCTTTATTTTTATCGTGCTGGTAATGGTTACTTAAGAATATACGGTAAGTGTTGTTGTTATTTCTAGGTTTCGGGGGTGTGAATACACGCCAAAGGCATGTTGAAAATGGACAGTAGTAGTAGAATGTTAACTGGTTCAACTCTAGGTGTTTTTTAATCATCTCAGGAAATATTACAATGGATTAAGAACTCAACAATTGATCTCTTTTTTATCTAAAAGGAGAGTGATGTCTTATCACTGGCTCAAGGCGTCTTTTACAAGAATTCACATACAATCATCAATAAATTCATGATTTCAAAATTAACTTATATTGTAATCACTGGCTATTATATTTAGGGCTCGCGCTTTGATCCTGTAAGCCATGACAATATCATCTCAAAACATGCTATGGGAGTTTGAACTGATCATGAATAAAGGCTCTATTTCCCACTCACTCATTAAAACCATCCTGGATGTTGCTGAACACCAAGGCGCTAATCGTGCAGCATTACTTAAAATCATTGGTTTAGAAGAAGAAACCCTAGTCGATGCCATGTCACGCTTGTCCTTGGAAAAGGTGATTGCGTTATTTCGGCAGGTGATAGAGCAGACAGGTGACCACGCTATCGGCCTTCATGTAGGGGAACGCGTGAAGCCGGGCTCTTTTAATGCATTAGGTTATGCCTTGATGAGTAGCCAGACTGTTCATGAGGCCTACGAAATCCAAAAGACCTTCGGCGGTGTAATTGCTGACTGTGGTGTGTTGTCACTCAGGCAAGAAGGCACCATTTGTCATTTGGAATTTATGGTCATGGATGAGGATATGGATTTAGTTCGTCCGATAAATGATATGTTCATGTCAATGTTTTGGGAATATTGTAAGTGGATAACGCGCGTCGATGGTGAGTTAATAGGCGTCTCTCTATGCCATGCTTCACTCGTCGGAGAGCAGGAGTATCAGCGTATCTTTGGTGTAATACCTGAATTTTCGACAGACAAATGTAGTTTGATCTTTGATTCTAAGTACCTGACAGCGCCCTTGATTCAGGCGGATAATGATTTAAATCGTTTGATGAAGCAAAAAGCTGAGAGCTTATATCTTAAGGGCAAATTGACTTCGAACCTTCATGCTCTGGTATTGAGGCAGATTCAAAAAATGCTGCCTTTACAAAAAGCGACCTTAACGCTCGTGGCCTCATCTTTGAATATGAGTGAGCGTTCGCTTGGCCGAAAATTAAAACAGGAAGGGCAATCTTTCAAATCGATATTGTTGAATGTCAGGGAGTCGATGGCTTTTTCTTATTTGAAAGGTGTCGAGCATACTGTTACTGAAATTGCGCATTTGTTGGGGTATCGGGATTACAGTGCTTTCAGTCATGCTTTCAGAGTGTGGACGGGATATAGCCCAACGGAATATCGTGAGAAATTAGAGAAGGATAGGATGAGTTAAAGCCCTAGCTCTGAAAAGCCAACACCAAGGCTTCCATCAAGCTAAACAAACCTAAACAGTACGCACCACCATCAGTCTTAGTTCAGTCATATCTTCAATCGCATACTTAATTCCTTCTCGGCCTAAACCACTATCTTTTACGCCGCCATAAGGCATGTGGTCAACTCGCCAAGAGGGTACGTCGCCAATGATCACACCACCTACTTCTAAGGTATCCCAAGCCTTTTGGGCCTTGTAGATGTCTCGGGTGAAAATGCCTGCTTGTAAGCCAAATTTACTGGTGTTGATATCGTCTAAGACTGCATCAAAGTCTGAGAAAGGTTCCAAAATAGCCACTGGGCCAAAGGCTTCTTCATTGCGGATTTTCTGTGTAGCACCAACACCTTCAAGTAAGCTGGCTTGTAGCATAGCCCCTTTTCTTTCGCCGCCGCATAACAATGTTGCGCCTTCGCTCACGGCTTCTTGAATCCACGAATCTAGGCGTGAAGCTTCTGCTTCGCTAATCATTGGTCCAATGAACGTGTCGGCCTTTTTAGGGTCGCCCATTTTCAGTGCTTGGGTGGCTGCTACGAGTTTGATTTTAAAGTCATGATAAAGCCTATCATGAACATAAATTCGCTGAACACCAATGCAACTTTGCCCTGATTGATAAAACGCACCAAAGACAATACGTTCAATGGCGTCACCTAGGTCTGCATCTTGGTCGACGACACAGGCAGCATTACCACCCAATTCCAGAATGACGGGTTTTTTTCCTGCTTTGGCTTTTAATGCCCAGCCGACATCCGGTGAGCCAGTGAAGCTTAATAATTTTAAACGTTCGTCTTCTGTAAATAGCCGAGCGCCTTCACGATGGCAGGGCAGGATCGAAAATGCACCCTCAGGCAGGTTTGTTTCGGCTAATATTTCCGCGATTAAAATAGCGCCGATCGGTGTGAGGCTAGCGGGCTTGAGAATAAATGGGCAGCCTGCAGCAATCGCCGGTGCAATTTTGTGTGCCGCTAAATTTAAAGGGAAGTTGAACGGACTGATAAAGGAGCAGGGGCCAATGGGCACGCGTTTTGTCATGCCGCGGTAGCCACGCGCACGCGGATTAATTTCCATATTCAGAACTTCACCGTTTATTCTTGTTGCTTCTTCTGCGGCTATTTTGAAAGTGTCGATTAAGCGAGTCACTTCACCACGGGAGTCTTTAATTGGTTTACCTGCCTCAACACATAAGGCATAAGCCAGTTCATCAAAGCGTTCAGTAAAGCGTTTTACACAATGACTCAGTACTGCTTGGCGTTCGTAAGCTGGCATGTCTCGCATCGCTTCAGTCGCGCTTACTGCGGCATCAATAGCTTGGTCAATAACCTGTTCGTCTGCCAATGCAACACTGGTAGCAAGTTGCCCAGTGTATTTGTCCATCACCTTCAGGTCTTGATTCGCATACACGGCTTTATTGGCTAAATAATAGGGGTAAGATTTTTTCAACATAAGGAGCGCCTAGCTAAAGTTTTCAATAAGTGAGTGTGCTATTCATGTGCGACCAAAATTTTTTTAAGTGCGGCACGTAAAGCATCTGGAATGGAGACAGCCTCTTGAGTCTGCCTGTCTACAAAGACATGTACAAAGTGGCCGGAAGCAGCGGCTATCTTTTCACCTTTTCTGAAGACGGCAAGGCCGTATTGCACTGAGCTGTTACCTAGCCGGTCAACTCTCAGGCCTACCTCAATCTGTTCGGGATAGGCAATAGCACTTTGGTATTCACAGCCAGAACTAACCACATAGGCAATGACCGGGCTATTACTGATGTCTAAGCCGCCGGTGTTGATTAAATAATAATTAGCCGCCGTGTCGAAGTAGGAGTAATAGGTGACATTGTTGATGTGACCATAGGCATCGTTGTCACTCCAGCGCGTAGTGATATCGGTAAATTCGAAATATTGGTCGCGCTGAGCTGATTTTTTCTTTGTCATGAAGTGTTCCAGTTTAGCTTGGTATGTTTAATAGGCTGCCTGATAAATAGCCAGCGCATCTTCTTCAGTTAGAGGTCTAGGGTTGTTAACCAATAGGCGAGTTTGCAGCATGGCATCTTTCGCGAGTATGGGTAAAAAATCTTCAGGTACGCCAGCATCTTTCAAGCATGTTGGAAGGTCTAAGGATGTTATCAATTCTTCAAGGCAATGAATTAGCTGTGAACTTGCTTCGGACGAGTTCTGGCTGAACGTAATTTGGGGAAAAATCAAAGGAGCCAATTCGGCGTAAGCGTCAGCAGCCATCGGCAAATTAAAGCGCATTACCTGTGTTAAAACCAGCGCATTACTTAGGCCATGCGGAATATGGAAGTGGCCTCCTAGGGGGTAAGCTAGGGCATGAACGGCAGCAACCGGAGCGTTAGCAAATGCCTGTCCTGCCAGCATTGACCCAAGCAACATCGCTTCCCGGGCAGGGCGGTTATCACCCTGGTGAACAGCGGTATGAATATGAGCGCCCATCAACCTTAAGGCTTCTCTTGCCAGCATGTCAGACAGAGGGTTCTTTTTGATTTTACTGGTGTAGGCTTCGATCGCGTGCACCATAGCATCGACACCTGTCGCCGCGCTTACATTTGAGGGTAAACCCATGGTTAAACGAGCATCAAGCACGGCGATATCAGGTAAAAATAATGGGGTAACAATGCCTGCTTTCGTGGTTTCACCGGTCGTCACTATCGCGACCTGAGTGACTTCCGAGCCGGTTCCTGCGGTGGTTGGGATTTGCACCAGTGTTAACCTTTTTCCACTGGCTAAGCCTACGCCATAGATATCTTGTAAGCGCTGTGTTGAATCTGGGTGCGCTAATAGGGAGACAATTTTGGCCACATCCATTGAGCTGCCACCACCAAAGCCAATGACGGCATCTGCTTGCATTTCTTTGGCGACTTTTATGGCCTCTAAAACCACAGTTTCGGGCGGATCAGCCTGTACATCACTGTATATCTGATAGTAGATACCGGTGTTTTCAAAACTGAGCACCGCTTCTTTGTGCAAGCCCAGTTGAAAAAGCCCCGGATCCATTACCAGCAAAACTGAGCGAATTTGATAAGGTGCACAAATTTCTGCCAGGCGGCTAGAAGCGCCAAATTCGAAAACAATATTCTGGCAAGTAGCAAAGGCAAATTCAGACATGAGGTCTCCAGCAGGTTCAGGTGTATATCAGGACGGCTATAAGATAACAAAGCGCTTTATAATTATTATATGAATATAGTGTTATTTAATCCCGAAGCGTTATTTTTTATATTGCCACATCCAACTATGTCCGAAGTATGGTAGTTTTTCAATTGTTGACAGAAATCATCAGAACCTTCATGCCGGATTAAAGGTTATCTAGTTTAATTAAGGAAGATAAATTTTTTCTCAAAGAGGCTTAGGGTAGCGAAGATGATTAATAAATTATTCACAAGCAAAAATCTTAAAACCAACGCAAGCGTTAATTCACTTGGGAGAGGAAAGTCTGCAGCGTTAGCAAAAAAAGCTGACGACTGGGGTATGGGCGACTTGAATTATGATGTCGTCGCTGATGCTTGGGATACAGCAGCTAGAGATGCTTTAAAGGTGCCGCTACTCGCGAAAGCACACGATAATCACATTGAGCAAAATAAATATCAGACATTGGCGTCTAATCCTTATGGTGTGGAATCGTTTGATTCTGCTTGCTCCGTCGCGCCAGCCTCTAATGATGATGACTGTCAGAGTGCTGATATTAAGGTGATGGTTTCTGGTTTAGGTTTGTATACAAAATCTTCTGCATATGGCGAAAAAATGAAGAAACTACTGAGTGGTTATGGCTTAGGTGTCGGGATATTTGGACCTGACAGTAAGGATAACGTATCTCAAATAGAGGCTTATTCTGCTTGGATTGTTGATGTCAGTGACGAAGAAGATTGTCACATAATGGACCTGTTAATAGATCGTTGTAATGATGTACCAGCCTTGTTTTTATCTGAACAAGGGCATAGCCTAGCCTCTCTTGAAAAGCTTAAGGGCTTTATTGAGAGTACCGAGCTAAACTAGTCTCTCACAAGGTTTTTAATGCGTTCTTGTAGGGTTGGGACGACGTTATTTTCAAACCACGGATTTTTTTTCAACCAGATATTATTACGTGGACTAGGATGCGGCATAGGTAAAATGCTGGGCCAGTATTCGTCCCATTGCATCACCGTTTTGGTAAGACTCTGCTTTTTAAGCTCAGGCATATGCCATTTTTGTGCGTATGCGCCTATCACCAACACCAGTTCAATATTGGGTAATGAGTCGATTAGCTGCTTACGCCACTTATCTGCACACTCTACTCTTGGCGGAAGGTCACCTGATTTCCCGCTACCCGGATAACAAAACCCCATCGGTAGAATAGACACATTTTCTGAGTCGTAGAATACATCCTTGTTGATCCCCATCCATTGTCGAAGACGGTCGCCGCTAGGGTCATTGAATGGGATGCCCGACTGATGCACTCTAATACCCGGTGCTTGGCCAGCAATCAGAATTTTTGAACTCGCACCTACCTGGATTACAGGTCGCGGACCCAGGGGTAAGTGAGCTTCACACAAGGTGCATTGAGAGACATCATTTGCTATCGATTGTAACGCTGAGTTGTCCACACTAATTCACCTTTCAGTTTGCCAATATTAATTTCGTATCATAAACCTGTGTTGAAGTATGGGTTAATATTTTCACTCATAAACTGTTTAAATACCCGTAGCTTCTCAGGGAGGTAGTGACTGTTTTTATATAACAAGCTAAGACTTAATTCTGGAAATGTATTGTCAGGAAATAACTTAACTAGCTTACCTTCTTTAAGGTCTTCTGAAATGGATATGTTCAACATGATTGAAATGCCTAAGCCGCTGATAACCGACTCATATAATACCGCTTCGCTATTAGAGGTATGCGCGTTTTCGAGCGAGAAGGGCAATTTATCCGAGTGCGAAAAAAATCGTCTTACTTGTTCAGATAAATTTAAGTAAGTTGGTAGAATCAAGCGGTGGTTTTCCACTAGCTCTTCAAATGAAGAAGGGCTGCCATTATTCAGAATATAGTCGGGTGATGCACAGAAAATGGGAGTGGTGCTAGTTAAGGATATCGCGGTTAATCTGGAGTCACTTAATTTGCCCATTCTGAAAGCAAAATCGATTTGATCATCAATAATGTCATCATAGTGATTCGATACTCTTAGATCGAAAGTGATAGATGGGTATTGTTGCGTAAATGCTTTCAGTAAGTCCATAAACGGTGAGCGTAATAACACTTCTGGAAATGACAGCGTGATTTTACCTGAAGGAGTGGACCGCTCATCTTTAACGCTTTGTTCCGCTAATTCTACCGCCGCTAATATATCTTTGCATTTTAGATAAAACATTTCGCCTATTTCGGTCACCGATAATGATTGAGTCGATCGGTTAATTAAATGAACGGATAAATCACTTTCTAGTTTTGATAGTTGCTTACTAACGGCTGAGACTGATCGGTGCAACTGATTCGCCGCTTCAGTGATACTTTGCGTATCTACGATGGTTATAAAGGTTAGATAATCGCTAAGCCGAGACATTGTTTTTCCTTTTACTCAAAACTGTTTTTAGTTTATTGAAATATAGTAAACATAACAGGCGCTGTATAGTGCTTTGATAAACCACAATTAATAAGAGAGTGCGAAGCCTTTTTAACGCTTTGTATCTTGGTTTTAGGAATACCAGAAGAGATTTGTTTTATGAAGTTAAGACGATTTACGCTAGCGTACTATGCTGTTTTGTTTATGTTATTCGGGCTTGCCGGCTTATTATTTCCAGAGAAAGTGGCCCACTTGGTTCATATTGGCCTGACGGACCCCTTGGCTCAAATGGAATATATCGCGACTTATGGTGGTTTGTTTACGGGCTTGGCGCTATTTATGTTTTATTGTCTGCAGGCTAATGTAGTGCAGGGCTTGGTGTGTGTACTGTTCACGATGGGGAGTATGTTCATTGCTAGGTTGGCGGGGTATTTTTTATATGGCGACATAGATATTGTGCAAACCATTTATCTTGCCGGTGAGCTATTTACCGTAGTGTTAGTCAGTGCCCTTTTATTAAAAGGACGGCGTGATGATTCTTGTTGCCTACCCTAGCATAAGGAAAAAGAAAATTATGAATGGTAAAACTAAGGAAATTAAGAAACATCGGGCTATGACAGCTAGATTGAATTCATCTTTTTTTGATTTTATATAAATGAAATTCGAAACTCCAGTTGCTGGAATTGTAAACATGCCGAGCAATAGTGCCCCCAAACCAACCCAAGAACCGTTACCTGTATTCATTTCAATTACAATAAATACAAACAATGTCTGCAATAGCAGGGGTATTAAAACGCCTATTAAGTATCGCACTTAGTTTCCCCTAATGTTAATTGAAGCTAACAGTTTGCTAACGGGCCCTCAACTATCTTCGACGTTAGAGGGCCGTGGGCAAAAATAAATAAATGTAGATGGGTCTTATACGCTCACTAACGACCATGACCCTGATTGAAGGCCTTCACTTGAGCCGCAGCTCTTCCGTTCGAATCTATTCCGGGGGTTTCACAGAGCTTCGTTGCTTGAGCCAGTGTTTCCTGTCGGTTAATGATTTTGTCGTATGTCACTAAATCTGCTGATTGAGATTTAACTGAATTTTTAGAGACCATACATTGCCAAGGTCCTATCTGCTCAAAGGCATAACCAAAGTGCACCAGCCCGATTATCTCACGCGCTGTTACCACAAAATAACCATTTTGATTCCACATGTTTGTGATCACCCGCGGTGATACTAGCCGAAATGTGGCTCGACGGTGAACTCCGCCAAGTACCCAGGCGTCATTGCAAACTTTGGCCCATTTGTCCATCTGCTGAACATTGGCAAAGGTGCCGTCATCAAAATTTGTCGACTCTGGCACACCTCGGTCATTGGTTGTTGATCCAAGCCCGCCGATGCCTTTGTAGAAATCAGTTCGAAGTTCCCCTAAATCCTTCTGCCGACCAATAACTTGATCCCCGGCTCCATTGAGCACGCCTTCGTAGAGAGCCCAGCAATACTCAAGCACCTCGGCACGACCCGCATCTACGCCTTGTCTGGCAAGTCCCGCTATGCTGGGTTTGAGCTCATCTCGAACAGGGGCATCATTCCATTGAAAGCTATTAACGCCTAATGTCCGCAGGTCTGCCAACATCGAATCCTTTGAGTATCTCACGGTATTTTCTCACTGTATAAGACGGGTTGTTATTAATATTCTTTACTTATGATGAGGCACTCTAACAGTTCCTATTTTTGTATTCAAACACCCAATCGCGATTCGTTTAAATGGGCTAAATCGAAGGAAAAATGGGGCAGGCAAAGTAGGAAAAGGCGATGATAACCGTTGATCGACGAATAAATCCTACTGATCATCGATGCCAATATACTTGTTGAATTCTTTCATAAATGTCTCATCGAACATTTTCGTGGGGGTTGGATAAAGGCCGCATTTGATATCAATTAATACTGTGGTATTGGCTGCCAATGCGCTTTCAAAGGTACTTGTTAATTCCTCTGGCTGGCGGACGGTTAAGCCTTTTACGCCAAGTGACTCAGCGAAGCCAGCCCAGTTATGATCGATAATATTAGTGAGCTCAGCAGCTTCTGTTGAAAAACCGCCAGTACGAAGTTTGGGATTACCATGCGCCTTATTATTGAGCACAATAAATATCATATTCTTGAGTTTATAACGTGCAGCGGTTTGAATTTCCATGCCCTGCATTAGCATACAGCCGTCTCCAACGACTGCTACAGTTACTTTTCCCGGCCTGGAAAATTTCGCGCCCACACTAGCGGGAATAGCCCAGCCCATCGCGCCAGAATATTTAATAATATTAAAGTAGTGATTTGCCTGGGTAGTTTGCCAATAATGTGAAGTGAAAAAAGTATGCGCACCATTGTCGACGAATAATTGAGTGTCTTCTGGCATGCTGGACAGTAGGTCAGAGATGGCACGAGCAGGATGAATAGGGTCAAGGTCTGAATGTTGATTTTCCTGTTCATAATGCCAAGGTATCGTAGCACGAAGAGTCTCTAGCCAATCCTTTCGAACTTGTTTGCTTTCGAGAAGTTTAGCGACACTCTTTACTTGGTCTGATAGAGCACAAAAATGTTCGAATGCAGCACCGGCATCACTGGTGACAGCAATATCGGCTGAGTAGGTTTGGTCCAGGTTTTCTGTATTCAGGTCTATTTGTATCAGTTGTCTGTTTGCACGTAAGCGCTTACTCCAGCTCATACTGGCAATTTGTCCTAGTTTACTGCCAACGACTATTAAGCAGTCGAGGCCATCTGACATCAGAGTTTCGTTCGCAATGGCAGTACCTGCCCAACCAAACACACCCAAAGATAAGCGATGATCCTCGGGGAAGTCGCCTTTGGCACACATGGTGGTGGCAACCGGGATGCCAAATCGTTCAGCAAAGGCAATTAACGCAGCGCTTGCCTTAGATTTTCTGATGCCTGAACCAATCAACAATACTGTTTTGTGCTTTGACGATGCGAGTTCAAGTGCAGTATTCAGTGAATTGCAATCGACTAATCTTGTGACAGAAGGCTGGTTAGAGAGAGTCGCTTGATAGTCATAGGGAATTTTTTTGGTTTGAAGGTCTAGTGGCACTGATAAATGTGCGACTCCAGGCAAGGGACTCTTTAATTTTGAGATGCAGCGTTTCAGGTAATTTTCCGCCAAATTAGCATCAAATACTTGGTGTTGTGTTGCTGCAATATGTCTAAATAGCTCGATGGTTTTTAAGCCATGCGTACCGGAGTCCTGAATAGAGTCCCGGTCACGCCAGCTTAAAGGCGGGTCGCCAGTGATTGCAAGCACCGGTATTTGATCTGCAGATGAAATGCTTAGTCCGGTAATCATATTACTTGCGCCGGGGCCTGATATCCCTAAGCAAACGCCAAACTGCCCCGATGCCCTGGCAAAGCCGTCAGCCATCATGGCGGCACCACACTCTGTGGCGCAGACAATGGCGCTTATCCCACTTATTTCTACAAGGTCGGTGGAGAAATTATCGACATAACCACCTGGTATCATAAAAATATGGCTAGTATTTTCATCTTTTAAAGATTGAATAATATAGCGGGTAAGCCTGATTCCGGTCATTGATACTACCTGAGATTTTGCGGACGAAATACGTTGTTGTATTGCGCACAACTTTACACCGTAAAGATTTGGAGTCAACTTGTTTTTTCTCTAAATGGGCTTCAATACCGGTACTTTTTTGATCACTTGTTCTCGCTTTCTTGAGCATGTACTAACCTTACTAGGTTCATTCGATACTTAATTTCACTCACTGGTTTAGAACTTTATGAAAAAAATCCTTATTTTGTGCACCCTAATGTTGCTTGCATCACTTACTGTGGCGGCAGATTTCACGCTTTTAACATCGGAGCCAGGAAGAAGAGCCAAGGCTGAGTTAACGTCAGAAGCGCTATTTATTGAAATTGTGAAAGAGGTGGTGAAGCGAGCAGATTTGACGGTGAGAACGAAAAAAATGCCTTGGGTCAAGGCGCAGCAAACTGTTAAAAAATCGACTCCTTCAGATCACTTACTTATTGCGCCGTTAACGCGAACCAAAGAGAGAGAAAAGGATTATGATTGGATCGTGCCACTGGCATCTTACAAATTGCAATTTGTTACGACCGACAAAATGATTGACCTTTCAGATATGAACTCTTTAAAGCAACAAGCTGTTTGTGTCTTTAGAGAATCGCCCGCAGAGTACAAACTGAAAGAACTAAACTTTCCGGATATCTTGAGTCGCGTACAAGTTCAGAAATGTTTCAAAGATATGAAGAAGGGCTCCCAAAAAGTAGTGTTAGCGCATGGCGAACGAGTCGCTAGAGCACGGTTTGAACAAGTTGGCGGAGACCCAAAAGAGTTGATCTTTGGCCAGCCCTTCACTGAATATACTGTCTATTTGGCATCTTCTAAGGCGACATTATCAGAAGCGAAGAAGCAAGCATTACTTAATGCGATGGATGGGATGAAGATCGATAGCAGCTACGAGAAAATTTTCGCTAAGTACAGATGATTGAGGATTTAAAATGTCATGCTGATTTAAGGTATATGAAATAAAAAGCGTGGCAGTTAACTCGCCACGCATTTTTTGATGCTCGCATACTTGGTGCGGCATAAGCACTTGGTTAGCTTATATAGGTTGCAATTTCCCCTGCAGTTTCTGGCTTAGATTCACTGCTAAGCGTTGTGGGTGCTGCGTAAGTACCTTTATCAAAGCGTAACAACATAGTGGGTAATAATAAGAAGTCGATCGCAAGTGCAATGATGATCGTCATGGCCGTGATCAAACCCAGTTCAAAATTCAGTTTGAATGACGATAACATTAATACCGAAAACCCTGCTGCCAAGACCGCTGTTGTCGTAACTAATGCAGGGCCAACATTGGCGAACGCATAACGAACCGCTTCTTCTGCGGAGAGTTGTTGCTCTCTTCTACCACGCGTGTATTTGCTCAGAAAGTGTACTGTGTCGTCTACGATAATACCGATGATCATGCTGACAGAGAGCGCAAGCGCGAAACCGACTTCGCCCACTAACACTGCCCATAAACCAAATGAGATCGCCGGCGGAACCAGGTTAGGAATCAAGCTAATAATGCCTATTTTGATTGATCTGAGTGAAAACAATATCAGTACAGAGATCAGTAGTAGAGCAAAAGCGACCCCGCTGGTCATTTGTTCAACCGTTCGCAAGCTGATGTGTGAAAACATAAATTGTGGACTACCGACAATATGGCTAATCCAAGGTGCTCGTTGGTCTAACCAGTCTTCAGCTCTGCTGTTAAATGCAATCATCTCGTTGTTTGATAATGTATGAAGCGACACCGTGACCCGTGTAGATGACT
>Ga0105350_10000874_pt1 | contig 19857 bp, 12 predicted proteins | sample EN1Hudsemesocosm_FD_83506 | JGI IMG/M metagenome (GOLD analysis project Ga0105350, IMG submission 83506) | Methane-oxidizing microbial communities from mesocosms in the Hudson Canyon - EN1E Hudson Canyon | ecosystem: Environmental > Aquatic > Marine > Cold seeps | place: Hudson Canyon... | reverse complement strand
GGTTTGGTCAGTGTTCGGTTATGAAGCATCTCCCGTACAATGGGCCCTGGCTGCGTGGCTTTTTGTATTTGCCAGCTTGCTTAAACTTTTTCACACTTGTTATCACCTGCCCCATCTTGCATTGGGTTCGGAACTCACTGACGACTATTTAGAGCGGACACGAATTTTCCGCTATAACACGCTATTTTCTATGTCTGGTGGAGCCATTCTCGCGTTTTCTTTTTATGGTTATTTTTTCACGAGCGGTCCTCAGGCGGGATTAGACACCAGTCACTTTGCCGCCGTTGTCGCCAGTTTCGGTGGCATCGTCATATTCCTGACCGCGTATTTGACGCGAGATCAGATACCTTATCTGGCGCAGCCTCCGAAAGACCTGCCTAAAATTTCCGTCATGGATTTTGTAAAAGAGGCTACTGTCGTATTCAAAAACCGCAACTATATGATGTTATTTTTTGGTCTGTTTTGCCTTTCGCCGATGATAGGCGTGCGCGAAACACTGGGTCAAAATATGAATTTATTCTACTGGGAAATTGAACCGTCAATGATTAAATATTTGTCTTTGTTCAGCTTTACCAGTTATTTCGTTGCAGTCGCAATTGTGGCGCGGCTTACCAAGCGTTTTGACAAAGGAGGTACGATGCGCCTCGCGGTTGCTGTCTGTGCTATCGCGGCCTCCCTCGCCGTCATTCTCCGGTCATTTGGGCTGCTGCCGGAAAATGGCCATCCCTCGATATTCTTTATCGTCGGTGCTGGTTCCTTCGTTTACTACGGGGGCTTGGCTTTACTTACTACCTCTGTTTACTCGGCAATTGGCGACGTTGTCGACGAGCAGGAACTCATTAGTGGCAAGCGCCAGGAGGCCGTATTTTATGCGGTGCGAACTTTTTTCTCGAAGGTGGCCAACGCTCTTGGACACTTGTTAGCTGGAATAGCTATTGATGTTATTGCCTTTCCGCCAAAGGCTGTGGTGGGTCAAGTCGACCCACAAATAATCTTCGAGCTGGGTATATTCGAGGCAGTAATCGCCGTCATTCCGGTCATCGGCGCGATTTATTTTTACGGCAGTTACCAGATAGACAAAAAACGGCACTTGCAAATTCAACAAGAATTAGCTGCACGTCGATCTTAGATTCTATTTTTAATAATATTCATGGAGCGCGCAATGAGGAAACTATTCAGCTATGTAATGGTGTTCGTCGGCGGTGCCGGTTTCGCTGCCAGTGTCAACCTGGTTAGCGCGACCGAACCCACTCCCAAAACTGCTTTTATGATCATTAGTGCTGAACCTAAACCTGATGCCGACTACTCCGCTTACCGCAGGGCCGCAGGGCCTCTGGCTCGTGAAGCAGGACTAAAAATGATCGCATCGTCGCAGCAGCCCCTCGTGCTGGAGGGGCATTGGACTTACGAAAGTGTTGTGATCGAAGCCTTCCCTTCAAAGCAAGCGTTAAAGGAATTTTGGTATTCCGAAGGCTACCAAAAAGCCAAGAAGCTTCGGGAAGGCCTTTCTAAAATCAATTTCATAATCGCGGTGGAGGGTGACTGACAGCTCATCGACCGCACCTATGAATTTAAGGATTCGCTTGAATGAAATGGTGAATCAAAGGCACGAGGATATGCGGAATGTCCTCCTGACAAAAATGACCTACATCATCAAACGTATTGACGGGTGCGGTCGGAAATAGGGCTCTAAAGTCGGCAATAGCATGCGCGGGATCGATCGCGTGATCCTTTAAACCATAGGCCAACATAGCCGGTTTACTTTTTACCTTGTCCAAGTTGCCAGTTTGTAAACCGGCGATTATAAACTCCATGGCTCGGCCCAGGTGCACATCCAGTGGGAATTCAATGCCGCCGATACAGCTCGCGCGATCGGGGAAGGGGGCAGAATAAGCTCTAATCCACGTATCATCTACTGCAGCGGAATTCTCAAAACCAACAATTTTCATTACCGATAAAATGGTCGAGCCCAATTCGCCGAGAATTCCGACGAGGGATCCCGCTTCATGGTGTTTGGCTATCCACTCGAACCACTGGGTGCGGTTCGGGTTTGGCGGCGTACCGCCGTAACCGAATAATGTGTTCATCAATACCAATCGCTTTACCCGATCGGGATTCCTGACGGTGTAGGCGCCTGTAATTGGTCCCCCCCAGTCCTGACAGACAAAGCTTATATCCTGTAGATCCAGTTCACTTATTAAAGCAGTGAGGTTTTCAACATGAGTTTGCAATGTGTAGACTTTGTTTTGCGGCGTTTCACTTTTACCGAACCCCATATGGTCCGGTACAATAACTCGGTAATGTTTAGCCAGTTCGGGAATAAAATGCCTGTATAAATATCCCCAGGTGGGTTCGCCATGCAAACAAATCACGACCTGCCCTTGACCTTCGTCAACGTAATGCTGTTTAAAGCCGTTTACCGTTGAATAGTTCGGCTTGTAAGGCCAGGTGCCGTCAAATGTTTCATTCGCTTCTATCATAAAAGTCTCCTTCTCGTTTTGTCTTGAAGTTCTATCTTGAAGTTTGATCTTACTAAGGTGCTTTTAATTTTCATTTCCTGTTGTTAGAAAATACGAGTATAGATTGATTTAGAAACGTGACATTGATATGACTGCATAAGTCTAGGTAGATGGCTAACTTGTCTAACTAAGTCGAATTTTCAACCGCCCGATAGTGGGATGACAATGTTAAACCGCAATAAACCCTGAGAGCTTAATTTTGCAAACGACTGTACGCACGTTTTGAATGGACACTGGAATTTCATCGATGCGGCTAGTCAATACCTCAATACAGAGAAATTAATGTGTACTGAACAAGCGGATGGCTGTCAGCGATCGGTATTTTAGAGTAAAATCAAAGAGCAGATGTGCAATTTGAAACTTTGCTCTCATTTCTAGAGGACGAGAGTGATTATGCGGAGATTTTATGGATACGGCTGGAACTGCAGATTTATCTTAAGGAAAAGTTATCCCCCAAAATAGTGTTTGGCTGCTTGTTCGAATTGATAATTCGTTCATTATTAACGGCTTACGTTAATTCGTCGTTAGCAAGTCGATCGTGAAGAAAGAGGTTAGAGTGTCAAACTATTCCCTAAGTGTGTATACCTTACTATTGCTGGCGACTGCGACAGCAGCGGCGGCAGAATCCGACAGTTATTACGATGAAAGTGATCTGTTGGCCGATATTCCCATTGTGAGTGCCGGTGCTCGTATGGCGCAGACGCGTCACCATTCTCCGTCTTCCGTTACCGTAATCGATAGCGAAATGATTGCAGCGCTGGCACCCAACAATTTGGTAGAAGTGTTTCGATTAGTCCCCGGATTTATGAGTTTTTATATAAACGGCTCGCTGTCGGGTTTATCGGGGCACGACTTGACTGATGATGATCCGCGGCGACTGGAGGTACGTATTAATGGCCGCAGCGTCTATGTGCCGACTTATCCTACTGTTTCCTGGTGGTCTTTAGGCATTACCCCCGATGATATAAAACGCATCGAAGTTGTGCGTGGATCGAACGTTCCTGCCTACGGATCTAATGCCGTGGTCGGAGCAGTAAGCATCACTACGAAAAGCCCTGTTGAAGAGAGCGGTACTTCTATTCGTACCACTGCTGGTGAAAAAAGTACCCGTAATATCAACATTCGGTCTAATTTTGAGATCGAGAATGGCTATGCACAATGGCGCATATCTCACAGCGAGAATGACGGTTTTGATACTCTGCCTGATGACACTTCGGTAGCGCACGCCGCATTTAACGCGACTGTAACGCCTAGCTTACTGGACACCTTCAATCTGGAATTGGGAGTGAGTGATGGGAGTTTCGGTATTGGCGATGGCGATCATGCTGAGGATTTCGCAGATGATGAAAATACGAGCTACTGGGTCACGCTTGGCTGGCAGCGTGTTGAGGATCGTCAGCAATGGCGGGGACACTTATCCTTGTATGACAGTAAATCAGACCATAGTTATAAAAAACTATTGTCAGTAGAAAAGGAATGGAACCCAGAAGAGTACGAGTATTACTTGCAAGGCAATCCGGACCCACTGATGACTTATGGTTGGGGTAAGCGCGAATCTCAATTATGGGAGGCTGAACTCGAGCACCAATACACTTTTAACAAGCAACTTCGCGTACTAAATGGGATAGGTTATAAATACCAGGATATCGATGCCCCTACTAACCTGAATCGCGGCGGAGAGATTGATTATGGCATTTTTTACGGATTCTCTAATATTGAGTGGAAATTGAGTCGTAAATGGCTTACCAACATAGGCGTGATGGTAGAAAATCAGGAGTTGGATGATACCCATTTATCCTCGCGAGCTTCTTTACATTATCAATTGTTACCGCAGCATAACTTTCGCATAAGCGCGTCCAAGGCTTACCGTTCACCGTCTGTATTTGAGTCTCACCGTGAGGTTGTTGATCGTGCCGGTGATTTTTTTACCGATTTTGATTTGTTGTCGGAAAATGGATTGGAAGCCGAAGAAATTGATAATCTTGAACTGGCCTACTTCGGTAGTTTTTTTGACGGTAAATTAGACATCGATTGGCGGGCCTTCCATGAAGAGATGGAAGGTGGCATAGACCACGTCAAATGGTGGGTCGATCATCAACAATGGGTTGCCGGCGACGATTATGATGAAGGTAACCTGGGAGAGCCGCTTAATGAAGATGATTTTGCTCCAGGTGAGCACCCCAGTAGGGCTCATTTTTTTACTAACAGTAAAAATTGGCGTATCACCGGTTACGATATGCAGATTAAGTGGCAACCGACAGCCGATACCCTAGTTTCACTTCAGTACGCAAATACTCGATTGTATTTTACGCGGATAAGGGAATGGCCCCAGGCGCCGGACGGGATTCACCGCGATAAAGAGAGGGTGCCTGAGCATACTGGCAGCCTTTTGATTACACAGCGGCTGGGTAGTGACTGGAATGCGTCGTTGCTGAGCTATCATCAGTCTGACGTTGATTGGCGGGGTGGGGAGTTCGCCGAATCATTCTATCGCCACGATGTTGCCATTAGTAAAGCGTTTAATTTTGACCGGTATCGACTTCGATTAGATTTAAAGGTGGAGAATATATTAGACGAAACGAATTTGGAATTTGAGAACAATAATTACTTCGAGCGTACGACTACCCTCAGTGCATTTCTGGAGTGGTGAGTCTTCGTTTTTTTTGTCATGGAGCACGTTATAGGGCTACCTAACAGCGAGGATACATTGAGCTGTGGAAGGTAGTTAAAGAAGGATTTTGAATGAGAATAGTAATTGCGGATGATCACGCGATGACCCGTTCCGGTGTTATCGCGGCACTGTCAGAGATGTTTCCAATTGCCCACATCGTCGAGTGCAGTGACGCAAATACCGTGTTAGCGGCGGCTAAGAAAGAAAAATTGAACCTCGCTATCGTCGATCTTTTTATGCCGGGTAGCGACGGTTTTGGTTTTCTAAAAAAACTCTGTAAAAACTATCCCGAATTACCGGTTATTGTATTATCGGCGTCGGATAACCCAAAGCATGTGCGTAGAGCGATTGACATTGGTGTCAGTGGTTTTATCCATAAAAGCTCCAGCTTTGAGGGGATGCATAAAGCGATTAACGAAGTGCTCGCTGGTGGCGTTCACTGGCCTGAGTCTTTGTTAACTGAAAATAATAACAATCCAAATCAAGTAGTGGATACAGATAGCCCGCAAATGAGAGATGCTCTTATTGATGGCTTGACTAAACGGCAGTTGGATATCCTGAGTTGCCTGGCGCAGGGCATGAGTAATAAAGCGATCGCCAGTACTCTATTTATTTCCGAAAACACCGTAAAGACCCATTTGAAAGCTATCATGGCTGAATTGGGAGTTAGTAACCGGACAGAGGCAGGTGTGCTTGCTGAAAAGCTAGGTTTACTGTCGTCCTGATGCATTTCTTTCTTTCTGGCAATTCAGTCCGGCACCGCATCGCTTATGTTAAGTACGCAATTGCTGCCGGCTTGTTCCTGAGTCTATGCTGGACTGAGATTACCTTCGCAAGCCAGAAAATCATTGTCATTACCTCTTCCGAATTACCGGCCTACCAGCTTGCGGCGACGACATTGGGACGGCAGTTGGCTGAAAACGGATCGTCATCAGCTTACACAACCGAGTTTTGGTTGTTAAATGAGGTAAAAGCAAAGGGTACAGCAGCAACAATGACAGAGAAGAATAGTGTCATCGTTACCGTTGGTTCAGCGGCTGCCGACTATGCCGTGCATAACTTCGTAGACTCACAGATTGTTTGCAGTTTCATCACCCGCAATGCCTTTAATACTATCACTGCTGATGCGTCAGCTGAGAATGCGATTACGGCCGTCTTTATTGATCAGCCCATAAAGCGACTGATCCGAATGTCGACTTTAATCAGAAAAGATCAATCACCCTATAAAATTGGCATGTTGAGTCAAAAGTTTTTGGCAGAGCCAAGCTTGCTCAATGAAGGGGCTACGGCAAACAATGATATTGAAATTAACTCTGCGACCTTATTGCTAACGGGAAATCCAATAAAGCAAATTGAACCGCTAATGAAAAACAGTGATGTGTTTATTGTTAGGCCAAATACCAGTTTGTTTAACCGCTTAGTCGCTAAGTTAGTGCTACAACTGAGTATGAGATATAAAACGCCTGTCATTGGTTTTTCGGAAAAATATGCGAAAGCCGGAGCCTTATTATCTCTTTACGCAAGTCCAGAAAACATCGGCGTCGATACAGGTATTATCCTTAGTGAATGGATAGGAGCTTCTCCTAATTCGATGCCCGCTCCGAGAGATGGACGTGAGTTTAGCCTTGTGATCAACCCGCGTATTGCTCGCAAGCTGCGTATGGAATTAGACGCTGAACAATTACAAAGTATGTTAAAGAAAAAGGAGGGAAAATAGTCTTGGATACGATGAAATTATTTTCTTTTCAGCAGTGGAGTTTGCGGGCTCGAGTTTCCGTGTTGATTGCCTTGCCTTTGGTTTGCATCACCTTGTTGACGACTTATAACATCAATTCTGCTCTGAGTCGCGAAACCGCGAGTTTACAAGATCGTGGTGAAGAACTACTGCTATTGGCTGCCGATGCTGCCCAGCTGGCTTTGTTTGCGGGCGATGAAGCTAGTCTAAATAATTTGGGCAACGCGATTATGCGGGATTCACAGATTGCCGCGGTGCTCTTTTTTGATGAAGCGAAACAACAGCTTAGTAGCGGAACGGTTGATGGTGATTCTTTTACACTAGCTAACCGCATTGTTGACGATAGCACAAATTATGTCGAGGGTGATTATTGGTATTTTATTAAGGCGGTACAGCAGAGCAACATTGCATTTGACGAACACCCGGAACAGTATGCTGAGCCTATAGACCTGGATCTGTTGGGCTGGGTAGTGCTAGCTGTTGATTTAAAAGAAAGTCGCGACTACCAAGCGACAGTGCTGAGAAATAATCTATTGATGGCGACGCTAATGTTTAGCCTAGCGGCCTGGTTGGCATTGCGATTTAGCCGCGCAGTGGTTCAACCCATTACGAAGATAACTTCAGCGGTCGGTAGGTATGGACAAGAGGATTTTAGTCATCGAGTTGGTGAGGTAAGTGGCGGTGAGTTGGGTGATCTCGAAAAAGGCATCAATAGACTGGCTGAACGAGTTGGGCAATCGCAAGCGATTTTAAGAGAAGAGGTTGAAAGCGCGACGGCTCAATGGATGAAAGCGGCGAAAGATTTGGAGGATCAGAATGTTGATTTGGCTTTGGCAAAAGTAAGCGCCGAGGAAGCCAACGACGCCAAGGACGATTTTCTAGCGCGCATGAGTCACGAATTAAGAACGCCGCTGACCGGTATTATGGGATTTGTGCGGCTACTCTCGAAAACAGAACAACCGAAAATACGACAAGAATACAGCGATATGATTTTGACCTCGGCGTCAGTATTGTTATCGACGATTAACGATATTCTCGATTTCTCTAAACTGGGGGCCAATTCGTTTAATTTAACCCCTGTTCGTTTTAATCTAGCGGATTGTTTGCGGGAAGTATTGGATCAACACCGTGTCAAAGCTTTCGAAAAATCCATTGAACTTAATATACTAGTCGATTCGGACGTGCCTATCGAGGTATTAGCTGATATCGATAAACTTCAAAAAGTAGCGAACAATATTGTTTCAAACGCAGTGAAATTTACCTCGTCGGGTGACGTCGTGATGTTTGTCTCCCTGGGAGAGGAGCAGAGTGGCGATGCCAATATTATCGTGTCAATTAAAGATAGTGGCGTGGGTATTAGTCCCCGCAATGTCAAACGGCTGTTCAATCCCTTTTTTCAGACTGATGAGAGCAGTACCCGTAGTCATGATGGCACGGGTTTGGGTCTCTCTATAGCCGAAGATTTCGTCACGTTGATGGGTGGTGGCATTTCCATAGATAGTATCGAGGGCGAGGGAACCGAGGTCGAGTTTAACTTTCGCTGTGGTATTCCAAATGATGTAGGCGAACACTTTACTCCCGCGGGCCCGTGGCGATCTGTTCTCTACGACGGTAACCCGTGGACACGACGCTCGTGGAGAAATCAAATACTCAAATTCAGTTCGAATGTGCGAGCACCGGTCACAGAGAACGACCTGATTGAGACGCTTAAGTCCAATGTAGAAACCGATATTTTGGTGGTGGGATTCAATGGTTATAGCGGTTCTCTCGAGGATCTTAAATCGCTGCTGATGAAAATACGGTCGGTGTTTACAGGCGTGATTATTTTGGCTGCTGCCGATGATGGTAGTATCATTCGTGAAATAACGAGTGAGCAATTCGGCCCTTTGGTCGTAGTTAACAAGCCATTGACCAGCTTGCGTGAGGTCTTTGATAAAGCAGCAGCTGAATTTGGCACTATGTTTGTTCCGGCACCCCCGAATGTCTTAATATTGCAGACTCCAGTATTTAATACGCCGTATCTGTTGCACGGAGTAGCGGTGTTGGTAGCGGAAGATAATCTGTTTAATCAGCAGCTTTTAGCTACTTTGTTAGAGGCGGCCGGGGCTGTGGTAGTGTTAGCGAGTAACGGGCAAGAAGCGTTGCAATTATGTGATAATAATCGATTTGATGTTTTAGTGTTGGACTTGCACATGCCAAAATTGGACGGTTTGGAGTTGAGCAAGTCCATTCGGAATGGGGCTCGCGCCAATGCAAACACGCCCATTATTATATTAACGGCGGACGTTTTTCAGCAAAAGCCGACCATAATGGATGCGGGTGCGAATGCTATTTGTTATAAACCGATCGATGAAGAGGCGTTAATTGAAAAAGTGCATTCATTGTCTGGGAGAAGTGAGCCGCAAGGGCCATTCGTCGAACGCGCATTAATCACTCTTCCATCTGAGCAGATCGAAGAGGAAGTGAGTCGCCAGCTACAGATTATCAGGGGTGCCTTAGAGTCTGAAGATTTGGGTGCTATTAAGAAGCAAACGCATCAATTGTTGGGTGTGATTGGAGTGGCGGGCATTGATAGTGTCAACAGCCTCGCAAAAGAGCTGAATAAGGCGGTGCTTGCGGGTGATCTTGTAGCGATTAATGTTCGATTCGAGAGCTTGTCTGCCTATTGGTCAAAAATTGAATTGTAGATGATTAGTTCCCAGTAGCAGGAACGAATTTGCGTTAACAAGTATAAAGAAAAATATCACCCATATAGGTGATGCGATCGAAATCGGTCCGTTATATATTGTGTTCAAGCTAAACTGTTGTAAGGAATTATATACAAGGACGCACAGGGAGTGCGGTTAGCTGCTTTAATAAAGAGCATTGCCTCTTTCATCATCCTCATAATAATAATTTTCTGTGCGAGTAATTATTGAAATGACTAGTTTACTTGTTGTACGCACAAATCCTATCCTGTATGTCTATACATTACCCATTGAAACGGCGAACGCGATTTATGCTAATGCCTGAGAGCAAACCTATTCTACCTCTCCATGACTATTCGCTTAAATTTGGGCGCTTTCAGTTTTTCGATGGCTACGTGACCAGTGCTATAGACGAAGGGGTTGATATGGACGCTGGGAAGTTGTTGGAGTTATATTCTCTGTGCTTTGAGGTATTTGAAAACAGACCATTTAGTGTTGTCGAACTTAGAGATTCCTCATATTCACTCGATCCAAGCTTTTACATAAAGTACCGCGATCTATTATCGAATATCAAAGCGCATGCGGTGGTTGTAGACCCGGAAAGTGCTGTAAAAATTAAGGAGTATGAAACCCTTTATCTTCAACACTGCCCCTGTAGAGTTTTTGACTCAATAGGCGCAGCCGTTAGTTGGGTTCATAACTTATAAAATTTGGCGCATAAATTAGCGTGAAAATTTGGCAGCGCAGAACACTCGCCCGTAATAACTTTCGATTAGTGGCGATGTCCAACGGAATGTTATTGCTGTTAGACGAAATGTCATAATAGACTAGTCGCGTTATTTATCGTCTTAGCTACGGCTAACTTCGAGTCTTTTCCGATTACGACAAGTCTCCCACCACAACACCTTTCGCTATTGCAAGATCATTGTCCTGGTTGATAACTTCATAGAACACAGTTCTTAGATTACCTTCGTCGATGATCGATCGGCACAAAACTACGATCTGAGTGTTCATGAAAACCATTGCCCGCAACTGGCCACATAGCCTTTTTATTCTCGTCGAGTCCCCGTCAAAGCATTGGTTAATAATTTCAGTGAGGGCGATGGCTTTTGTCGCACTGCCATGAAGAATAATATCTGGAAGGCCTGCCGCCAAGGCCACACTTTTTTCTGTGTGAATGGGATTATATATCGATGCACATTCAGTGTATTGTTGTGCCGCACAGAGTGGAATGTCTATCTGCTTCCGCCAAAGTTCTGTTAATGATGAGCTTTCCCGTATTGGTGGATGATCTTCGTCAGCTATTAAATAGTCTTCAGCATCTAACGTCGCGCCGCGGGTTATCCCGTTATAATCGAGTTGCGCGATTACATTTCCGGAACTATCGGTCATGGTATACCGGTCGATATTGTATACACCGGGCGCTATTTTACGCCGGCCTATCAGTTGTCCCTGAGTGGTTATTGCCTGGCCCTGGCGAAAGGGTTGAAATAGTTTCAAGTCCGTATAGGCGTGAACCCCAAAAGGCAAAGCTCGTTCATTAACGGTAATATCTGGCTTGAAGCGGCTTTTCCATTGTAGAGAAAATGCGATTGCCGGATGTACATTAAGACCATCGGGCCGGGTGTCATCAAAGTAGGCAGTATTGTCCTCATTGATACTAGATGCAAAAGCCATTACTGTTCGTGCGTCGAGTAACGTGGTGGTCGCAATGGTTTTCGTACCCACTTCATTCACCGATAGTTGACCTGGGCCTGAGATCATAATGTTCACCTAAATTTTATTTATATAATGTCACTAATATTAACCGTTAATTGTCTTTCAGAAAATCGTTCTAGCAATTCTAGGACCGAAGGATAGCATATTGATGTTGCTAAGGTGAGTCGGGCCAAAATTGCTCTATTCCCTCGGTTCTGGGTTCGTTGTTGAAGGCTTCTGTGTTGTCGGGGTTCTAAGGGAAAGAGGTGACCGAGGGTGCTCAAACTTATCGATAGATTCCGGACGATTCGAAATAGCAGCAAAAGCGATCACTTCAATCCCGAAGCGGGTCGATGGGTTGGCGCAAGTTGCTGTTTAGTCATACACTATTATTTAATAATCATTTCGAATATGCGACCCTAACATCTTCCGCTACACCGAGAAGGTAGGGCGGAATTCGCGGGGATGGCGATAGTGGGGAGAATAAACCTCGGTTCTTTTTTTTTATTGCTCAGTATTGCTTTGTTTAGTCTTGCCTCGCAGGCTGACGAATCTTCCATGCAAGAAAATGTCCCCGATGCTATCAAATACCTTTTACCCGGTATCAAGCTTTGGGGATCTAACCCAATCCTCGTTGACGCGGTTAAGGCTCACAATAATCGCACTCTCGGCCTGAATCGTATTAAGAAGATAGACCGCGAATGGATAGCTGCCCTCCAACTGACTGACATTATGCGGGACTTGATGGCCAATCCCGCGGCGAAAGAGTTGCTACGACTGGAGAGTAGCCAGTCCTATTATAGAGAGTTATTTCTGATGGATCGGCGCGGCGCTATTGTAGCCATGACTAACCGTACCTCCGATTATTGGCAGGGAGATGAAGCTAAGTTTACCGAGTCATTTCTCGACGGAGCGGGTGCAGTCCATGTCAATAACGCGAAGTTTGACGAGAGCACTAACGCCTTACTGATTCAAATTTCAGTCCCCATTATGGACAATGGTCGGGCAATCGGTGCATTGACCGTTGGGGCTAACTTAAACTCATTGCTGATTTCCAAATTTGTTAATAAAGCTGACTCAATACTTCGCCTCACACGAGAAGAAAAAGAATGGTTAGCAGATAACCCAGACATCCGGTGGGGATTTGGCATCAATTTACCGCCATTTTTAATGCGAGATAAAAACGGAAGATTTTACGGTATCTACGTTGACCTTATGGATGCACTCAATCAAGCGTTGGGCATGCAAATGACCATGGAAGCCGATTTTTGGCCTAGAATCATACAGAAGGCTAATGAAGGTGAAATTGCCGCCATTCCGGGAACATCCAGGGCAGGTGGGAAAGATCGGAAGCAGATTGTTTCCGACCCTATTACAAATTATAGCGCAGCGATTTATTCGCGTGCTGATGCGTCTTTTAGCATTGACCGCCTGGAGGATATCGCAGGCCTGCGTATCGTTAATGTTGAAGATCGCGCCTTCACCAAAGAATTTCTCTCTCCTTTTCGCGATAACAGTGAAATTTTGGAAGTTGCGAATATCAAAGAAGCCTTCAAGTTGTTACTCGAAAACAAAGCGGACGTTTTTCTCGGTGGAGTCTCTGATAATTATCACATCAGCAATGGATCGATCGTTGGGTTACAGATGGCTTTTTTGGCTCCTCAAAGCGAGCCATTTGGCATTGGCGTGCGAGGCGACTGGCCTGAACTTGTCAATATATTAAATAAGGGCTTAGCGATTGTCGGCGCTGCAAAAATCAATGCCATCCATGCTCGGTGGCTGAATTTGCCCGCTCGCCGTCAACCGGTTTCCTTAACTCATCGAGAGCGAGATTGGCTTAATTCACATCCAGATATTAGGCTCGGATTTGGTTCTGGCTTTGAACCTTTTTTGATTCTCGATGATGATGGAAAACAATCGGGTATCATTGTCGACTTAATGGCGGAACTCAACCGCCAATTGCTTACCGATATTTCTATCGAAGTAGCGCCGATGTCTGAAGTCATCGAGAAGACAAGACAAAGGCAGCTGGATGGGTTGTTGGCTGTCTCTGATGAACTTGTCGACAGTCTTCAGGCACTCTCCACTAACATTACATTGAGCGCTAATCCGGCGGCGTACTCTCGCACGGATTCTCTATTTCCCATTGAAGATTGGTCTGATTTAGCGAGAAAGCGCGTAGTCCTCGTCAAGGGCCGTGCTTTCTCACAGCGAATTGTTGATTCCTACGCGATAAAAAGCGAGATCATTGTTGTACCGACTGTCCTGGAAGCGCTGAATCTGGTGGTAGCGAACAAAGCCGACGTCTTTGTAGGAGCCTTAGTTGATAATTATCACATTGGCAAGAACGTGCTTCCGGGGATCACTATAAGTTATATTGATCCGGAAAATAGTCCCATACGTATTGCCATTCGCTCTGATTGGCCGGAATTGGTGGGTATTATTAATAAAGGACTCAATGCCATAGGAGAAAAAGAGGTAACAAAACTGTCCTCCCATTGGCTCGACACGCCAGACCGAGAGATGTTGAGCGCCGAAGAGCGTCGTTGGTTAAAAAGCTTAGCGCCGTTAAAGATTGCAGTGCTGAAAGACCTGTCACCCTTTGAAAATATTGGAAGAGACGGACTGCTCGGTGGAATTACCGGCGACTACGCGAACATACTGGCACAGCGTTTACGAATCAGCATTGACCCGGTGCCGGTTCAGAATCCCGCTGCGATACACGCTTCGTTGCTAAATGGCGAAGTGGACATGAGTCTTGTATTGTCGCGACCAGAGCGCCACGCTGAACAATTCAGCTACAGCCGACCGTTTCTAAGTATTCCCCTGGTGGTTGTAACACAACGGGACAAACCGCTGATTCAGTCTTTAAAGGAGCTGGATCGCGAGGTAGTCGCCGTCGTTGATCAATCTCCAGCACACCATGTAATGCAACGCTTTTATGCTGAATTTCCATTGGTACTCGTGGCTAACATAGCGGAGGGACTGAGGGCGGTTTCAGACGGTGAGGTTCACGCTATGTTGGGGAACTCTGCATCGGTAGACTTTTGGCAGCGGCAACTTGATATAAGAAATTTAAAAACGGTCCATTCAACGGAGCATCGCTATGAGCCAGTGATAACGTTACGAAAGGAATTGGCGCCACTGATTCCCATACTTTATAAAGCGCTGAACGCATTCACAAAACAAGAGAAAAAATTAATTTTCGACAAATGGGTGAACCCACCCATTCCGCCCAAACTTGATTTGAGAAGTCTGACAATGTGGGGCGCTTTGATTTTTTCTGTTGTGGCCGCAATTATTATCTGGCAACAAAGAAAGATTCGACAGTCACAGGAAAAAGCCATAGTCGCGTTTGAAACAACCTTGCGGGTAAAAAATGACTTTCTCACCGCTATTAGCCATGAATTGCGCACACCAATGAACGCCATTATTGGTGGCTTGCAAGTTGCCCAGGAACATCCCTTAGAACATCTGCGGTCACCGTTGGACGTAGTTCAAGGCGGTGCAAGAGATATGATGCGTTTGATTAGCGACATTCTTGCTTATGTCGAAATACAGGCGGATGAATGTCGACTCCATGCAGAAACATGTTCTCTTCCCGCACTGTTACGACAGCTGTACGGAAAATATCAATTGCAGTGTATTGATAATAACTTGACGTTGGAGTGGTCTGTCGATAAGGGCATGCCCGAGTGGCTTGTGCTCGATGATGAAAAAATCCAGACAGTGATCGAAAAAGTAATGGACAATGCGGTCAAATTTACCGACGAGGGTTCTATTTTTTTCGAGGCTCGCTGTGAGGAATCTTCGCGCGGGTTACAGTTAGTGGTGAAAATTGAAGACAGCGGTATCGGAATCCCCGATGCAGATAAGAGCAGCGTGTTTGAAGCATTTACCCAGATGGAAGGCGGTTTTCATCGGCGGTTTGGTGGCACTGGCATTGGCCTATCCATCTGTAAACATCTGGTCGCGACAATGGGAGGAACGATCTATCTAGATTCCACCGTTGGTAAAGGTAGTTGTTTTACGATAAACGTTCCAGTCAAAAAAGCTGAGCGTCCGAAACGCACGGAAGGAACGACCCTGGCGTCTTCTCTGCTTCCCATACTGGTCGTTGAAGACAACCAATTTAATCAAATTGTTTTACAAAAAATGCTGGAGAAATTAGGTTATAGATCGGTATTAGCAGGCAACGGACAAAAAGCGTTAGAGATTCTTAATTCTGAGGCGGTGTCTTTGGTTCTAATGGATTTGCAAATGCAAGTCATGGATGGATTCGTTTGTACCGAGAAAATACGCGAACGTGAAGACGACTCAAAAAACATACCGATCATCGCGGTTACAGCCAACTTTATGGATAATAATAGAGAGCGATGTACTGAAATTGGGATGAATGGTTTTATTAAAAAACCCGTTAAGCTCGACATTCTAGCTGAAACATTGTTGCACTATATTGAGCCACCAGTACAAAAATAACGTAGTAGAAAAGCGATTAGTCACAAGGTGTTTGCGTCGACAAACACGTTCAACTTATACATTGCTCTTTCTAAGGAATGATCGTTAGCGTTAGCAATTGCATAGAGGGAATTGCTACTTAGCGAAATTGAAGATTCGCTCCGCCGAAATACGAACTGAACGGTTTCTTCCTTAATGCTCCGGTTCCCCCTTCGGTATTGACCCACTACGGTGAAGACCATGTCCGTTTCTGAATTGTTGAAGGAATATCCCTGCGCGGGTTCTTGTCCCAAACGGAATGCATCATAATTCGTCCACCGGCAGGCCTGATTCATAGAGCAGTTTTAAGGCTTAATAAGAATACAGGCACGTGCCAATGGTGAAAATTGGCCTTAAGTCTCGCCTCGGTATGCGTTTGATGGTGTTTTACCCTTTCCAAAATAAACGCAATACTGAGCATTCTTCAAGCAAATGCTGATTCTTTAAAATGCCCTTTATTAGACGTTGAGTTAATAGCTTTCCGCCAAGGTGTTCCTGTCGTTGTTTTGCGTTACTCGGTCAAAACGTTCATGGTAATGCAAATGTTCTGTCCCCATAATACGGTCCCAAAAAGTGAAATAAAACCCGTAGTTCCCATTGCTTTTTTCGTGGTGCATATCATGATGCGTGACGGTGGCAAAGACACCTAAGATTGGGTGCCGCGTCCAGTTTTTAGGAAATAGTTCGTATCCGCAATGAGCGATGGCATTACGGGTAATTTGCACGAGCATAGCAGTGACAAAGGCGGTGTCATGCATCGGTATGAAGGTGAAAAATAAGGGTACGAACAAATAGATCAAAATCGCCTCAGGTGGCGCAAAAGAATACGCTGTAAAGGGTGTTGGATTATGGGAGCGATGGTGTGTCAGGTGAAAAAAGTGATAGAGCTTTTTGTGGTGCATTAATCGATGAGTCCAATAGAAGTAAGTGTCTAATCCTATGGTCCATAATACGACGGAAAATATCAGGTAAGGCCATCCATAGGTCGCAACGTCAGGGTAGATTTTAAAGACTGAGGTGCCCCATAATTGAAATAAGGTATATTCAGTGAAACTATAAGCAAAGACGAAAACAAAAATACTGAGTGCCGAATTACCGATTTCTCGAATGATTTGCCGATTGCGCATGACAGCAGGAAGTGGCCTTCGAATACGCCGGTTGGCTAATATGCCGGCCAAAATCACCCACGTAAGCAAAAATATGCTCCCTGCGCCAAATAGATAGCGAAGCCCTTCGATTTGTAGGCCTTCTGGTAAATTGCTAATAAAACTGCTAAATGCGCCCGTTAAATACTCCATAATGTGCTCCTGATTACCGGGCTCTGCGGATATAAGTCCGGGTATTGGTTGGAGCTTCAAATTACGGGCAGGGCGTCTTATTGTCTGCTTGGCATTGAAAAAGCCTGTTTGATTTATGAATAGAGGAGGTTTTTCTAGTTTAGATCAGCGAGATCAGCGAGATCGGTGGGATCAGTGAGATCGGTGGGAAGAGGCGATTTGGTTGAATTCACCTCGAGGCATTGATTTCTAAAATCTGTTGGTGTCATATGGAAAGAGGATTTAAACGCTTTGTTAAACGGGGCAAGAGAAGAGAAACCGGCGTTGAGAGCCATGCTCAAAATTGGCAGTCGGCTATTATTTGGATCCGCGAGGGCGAGCTTTACGTCTTGAAGCCGGTAGTGGTTTAAAAAGGCAGAGAAGTTTCTATATCCCATGGAGCGGTTGATCAAGCTCCTTAGCTGATGTTCGGGTATATCGAGCTGGCTGGCTAGCTTGCCGATGGTCAAGCCGTGTTGTGCGAACTCACGCTTTTCTTCCATGATATGCACTAGTCTTTTGTGAGTATCAGCATCGCGAGGATCGATAGCGGCGACCACAGATAACTGTTCTGGAATAACTTGAATTGCCAGAGCCTCCAGATTTAATCTTGTTAGCCAAAGAACTGACCATATTCCCAAGAGGAAAGTGATGGTGTAGGTAAAAAAGAGAGATACGTTCGGATCGGCATTTACGGCGTAAGCCACGCGCTCGGTCACAGTGGAAGTCACCACGATCAGGGCGATCGCAATCGCGAATCCCACTCTTAATTTCCGGCGGCTTTCAATAAGATCCTCGCCGCGACCTTTTACCGCGTGATAGACTAAATGTCCCATTAGGGCCAGCGTACAGATGAAACCAGCTATGGCCATATGCTCAGCTACGGGTATTTCGAAGCCCAAATTGGCTAGCCTGGTCGGCGCCACCACCGCAGCAAATAATCCTGCCACCACCCATTCCCGCAAGCCAAGGCTAAAGTCGTCGTCGAACAATGCTAGCCCAAACCACCAGACAAAAATGAAACTCAACATGTCGATCAGACGTAATGGAATCGCAGCGACTCCGTTAATCCGTAAGTTTTCCGATCCCGTTGTCAAAAACAGGCAGGTCATCGTCACAATTAGAGGTAGCGCCATCCGCAGTGCGAATATGTGCCGACCGTCACGAAGGATCAAAATACCGATAGCGCTTAAGAGACCAATGGACCCAAAACGGAATAGTGCTTCGAGTAGTAACATAATTATCCGGGGGCGAGTTAGAATTTCGGTTCCAGATAAGAGTAATTCTATTTGGGTTGCGAGAAAAGGGTGAAACAAAGAAAAGAAAAGAAAAGTGATGCTAGAAGTGGGGGTGCGGGAGTTCATTGGAATCTGTCTGTGACAGGAACGGACCCAAAATGGCTCTTTATTTTCCACGCTACACTATACTTTTAATCGGTATTAAGAAAATTGCTAAGCAGGTTAAATTGATCGATATGAAAAAATTGGCCAGAAAAATTCTGGGCTTAATGATAGTCGGAATGTCAGCTGTGTTCGGTTGCGCGGAGGTTTTTGCTGACGCAAGCACGCCCAGTATTAATTGGATACGTCTGGACTTTCCGCCAAATTATATCCTGCGAGGCGAAAACGCAGGCAACGGTGCTGTTGAAAAAGTCATTCGTTATTTATCCACCCAACTTTCGCAATACGAAATGCACAATGTCGATATGAGTAGAAAACGTTTTTGGCACGAAATTGAGCGTCGGCAAAACTACTGTGAGGCCGGGGCACAAAGGACGACTGAACGACAGCAATACGCCTATTTTTCGATTCCGATGACATTAATCCCTCCAGCAAAAATAGTGTTAAATCAGACAAGCTGGGAAGCCCTTGGTAAACCCGACGGCATGTCTTTGTCCGCGTTACTTCAGGTCGACAGTTTAAGCGGCAGTATTATCAGTACGCGCTCCTACGGTTATGTTCTGGATACTTTGCTTAAAAACAATGAACTAAAGGCTGATGCAAATTTCCTCCGGCACGTGATCGATCTCGACTCGCTATACTCGATGATTTCTATGAATCGATTGGATTTTACCATTGACTACGAAATTGTTCTGAACCGGTTTTTGCAAAAAAGGAGCTTGGATAATCTAAAATTAGTCGCCATAGAAGAAGAAGCGAAATATCACAGCCTGCATGTTGTATGCACTAAAAATGCTTGGGGTAAGAAAATTATCGAGGATATCAATGTGGTTCTCAAAAAACATCGGGTTTTGGAATCATTTCGTCAGAGTTTTTCCGTTTACGGAGAGGCCTTAAATGGCGCTTTTTATCAGCGCTATAAAAGTGATTTAGACGCTTCACAATAATGAGAAACGCGCCAGTAAAGTCACTTTGACTAAGATAAAGGGATGGGCTAAGCAAAGAGATTATGGCGTCGGTCTTATATTGGGTACTTTAGGGGCAATAGTATAAATAATAATTTCATTCCTAAAAAAAGCGCGAGTTTCAGAATCATCATGCGACAGCATGAGATACTTGGTATGAAGCGCTTAATGTACCCGCTAGTAGAGTGGGCTCGGCAAACGAAAAACCTTCGTTCTCTGTAACACGGTCTTACGATTTATCACACCATTCAGCCGGTGATACTTGTCACTCTTGCTGTACCTAGCGACGTTACACAAACTTCTAAGACGACATTAAATTGAGTTTCATCCTATGGAGGCCCTTACTTCATCAGTAGCGACATGCCCAAT
>Ga0105350_10000872_pt1 | contig 19929 bp, 17 predicted proteins | sample EN1Hudsemesocosm_FD_83506 | JGI IMG/M metagenome (GOLD analysis project Ga0105350, IMG submission 83506) | Methane-oxidizing microbial communities from mesocosms in the Hudson Canyon - EN1E Hudson Canyon | ecosystem: Environmental > Aquatic > Marine > Cold seeps | place: Hudson Canyon... | reverse complement strand
TTTTGCCCAATAGGGCTCACGCCACCCAACACATAACCACTACTACGGCTCACTTCATCTGGGTCTGCCATGCTCGCTTTTTTTGCGCCAATGGCTTTGGCCATTAGTTTTAAGTTGAGTTGTTGATCAACCGGCAGCACCGCCACCGCCAAACGTTTGTTACCCGCATCTACCACCAGAGTTTTAAACACCCGTTGCGACACCACGCCCATTTTTTGCGCCGCTTCCATGCCATAAGATACTGCACTCGAGGCGTGAGTGTATTCGTGTATTTGGTAGGTTATACCCAGCTTGATAAGCTGGTCGATGGCGGGGGTCATGGGTGTGCAGGCCCGTTAGCCGTTTTTGCCATACATTAAATCCCACACGCCATGTCCTTTGCCTTCACCACGGCGTTGGAATTTGGTGCTAGGGCGGTAATCTGGTTGGGGTGAGTATTGGTTGGCACCCGCGTAGTTGCTGTAACCTTCGGCGGGCTCCATTACTTCCATCATGTGTTCTGCATAGGGCTGCCAATCGGTGGCCATGTGGAATACGCCACCAACGGTTAGCTTTTGACGGATGTCTTGAACAAATTGAGGTTGCACGATACGGCGTTTGTTGTGCTTCTTTTTATGCCAAGGGTCTGGGAAGAACAGCTGTACACCACCTAAGCTGCCGTCGGCAATACATTGAGCCATGACTTCAATGGCGTCGTCGCAAAACACCCGTACATTGGTTAATTCTTGAGTGGAAATATTATTCAATAGACGGCCCACGCCCGGGCGATGTACTTCGATGCCAATGTAGTTGTTTTGCGGCATGGTAGCTGCCATGGTAGAGAGTGAGTCGCCCATACCAAGACCGATTTCCATGATCACCGGATGGTCGTTGCCGAACAGCGCTTCAAAATCAAGAAGTCCTTGGCTAAGTTGTAAACCATAGCGTGACCAATAATGCTCCAAAGCGTGTTCTTGCGACGGCGTCATGCGGCCAGCACGTTTTACAAAACTACGAATACGACGCGGGCTTTCTACATCGGCAAGGGATTCAGAGGGCATAAAATGGCTCGTAGTTGGAAAAGGGCAGATAAGGGCGTATTTTACCTGTAACTGATCAATAAAACAGTACCGGTATGGCGTCTATGGGTGAGCAATTTGATACACTAGTCCCCATAATATTGTCTCAACCCCTTTGAAGAACTATGACTACGTTAAGAATTGCTACCCGTGAAAGCCAGCTCGCCCTTTGGCAGGCGTATTTTATAAAAGCCGAGCTCGAGCGTCATCACCCAGGTTTGGTGGTTGAATTGCTGGGTATGAAAACTAAAGGCGATAAAATCTTGGATGTGCCCTTAGCCAAAGTGGGTGGGAAAGGATTGTTTGTCAAAGAGCTAGAGCAAGCCATGCTGGAAGACCGGGCTGACATTGCCGTACACTCTATGAAAGATGTGCCCATGGAATTTCCCGAAGGTTTGGGGTTAGCAATTATCTGTGAGCGCGAAGATCCCAGCGATGCCTTTGTGAGCAACCAGTTTAATTGCCTAGATGACTTGCCCCAAGGTGCCACAGTGGGCACCTCTAGTCTACGTCGCCAGCTACAAGTGAAGGCTCTGCGCCCCGACCTTGAATTACTGGACTTACGAGGTAACGTAAATACCCGTTTGGCGAAGTTAGATGCGGGCCAATATGATGCCATTATTCTTGCCAGTGCGGGCCTTATGCGCCTCGATTTTCATCACCGCATTCAATCGCGCTTAACCAACACCCAGTGTTTACCCGCCGGTGGCCAAGGTGCCGTGGGTGTGGAGTGTCGTTTGGACGATGCTAAAACCATGGCCTTATTGGCGCCCTTGCACCATCAAGACTCAGCCGACCGTGTGACGGCTGAGCGGGCATTAAATAGGCGTTTAGAAGGTGGCTGTCAGGTGCCTATCGCCTGTTTTGCCGAGCTGCAGCAAGATCAGTTGTGGTTGCGCGGGTTGGTGGGCGAGGTAGACGGCAGCCGAGTACTGACGACCGAGATTACCGGCCCGCGCGAAGATGCAGAAGCGTTGGGCATTACTGCAGCAGAAGACTTGCTGGCTCAAGGTGCCGGAGAAATTTTACAAGCCATTTATAGTGCACAATAAACCGGTTTAGCCATGATGCGCGTTTTGGTGACACGACCCACAGCCCAAGCAACGGCAATGATTGATCTGATGACTGACAGTGGCTTTGAGGTATTGCACCAACCCTGCTTAGCTATTGCGCCTGTGGATCCCAGTTCGGCCGATGGCATGCAAAGCAAACGTCTGGCCATGGACCTGTATACCTTTGATCATGTGATTGTGATTAGCAGCAATGCCGCACATCACTGGCTGGACTTGACTCAAGGGTACTGGCCGCAGTGGCCCGTAGGTGTGCAGTGGTGGGCCATGGGCCATTCAACGCAGGCACAGTTGCAAGGTTATGGTGTGGATGCGCAACGGCCCAAATTGGGCGACACCAGTGAAGACTTACTGGTCGATTTAATGCCGCAAATAGAGCCCCATCACAAGGTGCTTATCGTGCGGGGTGTGGGGGGGAGAGAAACCCTCGCACAAACACTTCGAGACGAAGGCGTAACGGTAGAGTATGCACAATGTTATCGCCGTCAAACACCGGTCATAAATACGCAGACTCTGCTACACTTAGAGCGTTTTTCACCCCAAGCTGTGGTGTTACAAAGTGGCGATACATTAGCCAACTTTGATCACCTTTTAGGTGGCGAACACTGGTGCGACCCACAGCAAACGGTGTTGCTGGTGCCTAGCCAACGGGTAGCACAGCAGGCACACGAATTAGGTTACCAGCAGTTGCTGGTAAGTGAAGGTGCTAGCAACCAAGCAATGTGCGATACTTTATTACAGCGGGTAAGGGCACTCAATGCCGAGTGACGTGAGGTCATAATGGCCGTGAATAAGGATGCTGACAAAGTGACACAAGACAAGACCAAAACACCAACCAAAACCGAGCCCGAAGTGAAGTCGGTTTCTAAATCCGCAGATCGCGCAGCGAAAGCAAAACCATCTGCCGCCAAACCCGTAACAACAGCCAATGCTACACACGGTCTGCTGTGGCTGTTGGTGCTACTGCTTGTAGCGGCCGTTGTTGGTTTGGGCTATATGCAGTGGCAATCACAAAGCCAATACGCCAACATCGCTAGCGACCAAACGGGACAATTGGCCAACCTACAACAATGGCAACAAGAACAGCAAACGCTGACACAAAAGGTGGCACAGCTGTCAGCAACTCAGCAAAGCGCAACAACCCAATTTTCCCAGCAACAAGGTGACCTCAGTGCGCAAGTGAGTCGCATGGACAACGCCTTAATCAACTCGATGGAGCGCATGGCCAAGGCCCAGTTAGATCAGGGTTTAGTGTTACCTCAGTGGCAATTGGCAGAAGCAGAGTATTTATTGCGTTTGGCCAACCAGCGTTTGGCTATGGAGCAAGCGAGCAGTTCGGCGATTGCTTTGTTGCAGGCTGCCGACATCATCATACGCGATAGTGAGCAGGTGGGCACTTATGGGGTGAGACGAGCTATTGCTGCAGACTTAGCGGCGCTCACCTTGGTGCCTAGCATTGACGTGGAGGGTGTATATGCACAGCTCGCAGCGCTCACCGGCCAAGCCAGCCAGTTAACCTTTATTGCGCCACGGGCACAGGCGCCACAAGCCAAGCCAGTCGTTGTCGAGGTTACAGCCTCATCTGCAACTACATCGGAGGTCCCATCAAGCTCTTGGACGCAATTACTGTGGCAATCTACCCAAGCAGTATCATCAAGTATTTGGGGTGAGTTGAGGCAACTGGTCAAGGTTCAGTCCCGTACACAAGCCGACCAACAGTTGCTTACACCTGCTGCGGAACTGTTGGTGCGTATGCGTATCGAAATGGCCTTAAGTCAGACTCAGGTCGCCTTACTGCGCCGCCAACAAAGCATTTATGATCAGTCTTTAATTCAGGTACAGCAGCTGTTACAGCAATACTATCGGGCCAATGACAAGGTCGCGCAAGCCATGCACAAGCAGGTGGCCACCTTAACCGAGGTTGAGGTACTAGTGACCATGCCTAACATCAGTGGTTCGCTTAATGCTTTGCAAGGTTTTATAGCGACCTTACACGACACCCCTAGCGTGTCGGCAGTGCAGGAGTAAAGCCATGCGATTTTGGGTTGTAGTAGTGTTGTTGGTTCTGTTAGCTGGTGCGTGGCTGGGCACGTTAATGCATGTTGACCCTGGATATGCGCTGTTGGCTTGGGGCAACACCAGTGTGGAAATGAGCTTGTGGCTGCTATTGGCGGCGGTGGTGCTGTTGTTTGTAGCCGCAGTGTTAAGCCTGCGGCTGTTGGTGGCGTTTAACTTACCCTTTCAAGTATTAGGCCGTTGGCAAGAGTCTAGCCGGTTAAAGCGTATGCAGATGCAAACCCGACATGGTTTATTGGCCTTGGCCGACGGCCAAAACCTGCGCGCAGAAAAAAAATTCGCTGAGCTTGCTCCGGTGACCACCCAGCCCATCGTAGTATTGCCAGCCTTGGCAACGGCCTTGGGGCGTCAAGGTAAATTGGATGAAGCTAAGCAAGTGTTGCAGCGCTTAGTTACGGAGTTTCCCGGTAGTCAGCAATTGGTACATTTAAAGTTGGCTGAAGTGTGTCTGTATCAAGGCGAGGATCAAAGCGCATTAGAATCCTTGCAACGATTACATCAACTCAACCCGCAACATGCCGAAGCGAATCAGTTGTTATTGGATGTATTGCAGCGTGTAGAGCAATGGCCAGAGCTGATTGAGTTGCTCAGTGCTGTGGGTAAGTATAAACAATTAACTCCAGAGCAGTTGAGCCGTCAGCAGCAATTAGCCTACGGTAGAGCCTTTGCTCAAACTCAAAAAAACGCCGCCAATGCTGCCGATAATGGCTTAGATAACCTTCAGGCACTCTGGCAGAAAGCGCCACCCGCTGTCACTCAGCACGGTGCCAGTATTTTAGCTTATGCCCAAGCCATGGGCCGCATAGAAGCGAGCCCTGCAGTTAAAACCGCCGCATTCATTGAGCAACATTTAGCGCAACAATGGCAGGATGAACTGGTATTGGAATACGCCCACTTGCCCTTGATGGACATCGAACAGCGGCTTAGTACCGCGGAAGCTTGGCAAACCAAGGCGCAAGACAGCGCAGCCCTAAAGCTCACCTTAGGCCGCTTGTGTCGCCGGTTAGAGTTGTGGGGCAAGGCCCAAGACTATTTGCAGGCTAGTTTAAACCTGCAGGCAAGCAAACACGCGCACGCAGAAATGGCCCGTTTACAGCATGATTTAGGCCACATGGATGCTGCAATAGAACATTATCACCTTGCCAGCGTATTTTAAACGTTGACACTCGCTGCCCGTTGATACAGACTGTAGTTGCTCCAGCAAGACCTTCTGTCTCACCGGCTGGGCGCGAATGGGCTTACATAGCCTCAATTATTCCAATAATCTTTTTTATCCCCATGGCGCACTGCCGCCCCTCTACTTATTATGAATCTGACTGAATTAAAAACAAAATCAATGCCCGAACTTATCGAGATTGCCAAAGGCATGGGCCTAGACAACGTTGCTCGCTCTCGTATACAAGAATGTATATTTAGCATTCTTAAACGGCACGCCAAAAGCGGCGAAGACATCTTCGGCCAAGGTGTGTTGGAAATCTTGCAAGATGGCTTCGGCTTCTTGCGCTCAGCAGATGCTTCCTACTTAGCAGGGCCGGATGATATTTACGTGTCGCCAAGCCAAATTCGCCGCTTTAGCCTGCGCACAGGCGACAGCATCGATGGCAAAATTCGCCCACCTAAAGATGGCGAACGTTATTTCGCCTTACTTAAGGTCAGCAGCATTAATTTTGGCCCACCAGAACAGGCTAAACATAAAGTATTATTTGAAAACCTAACCCCGCTATTTCCCCAAGAGCGTTTGACCATGGAATTGGGCAACGGTTCTAGTGAAGACTTAACAGCCCGTGTTATTGATTTAACCGCGCCTATGGGTAAAGGCCAACGGGCCCTGATTGTGTCGCCGCCAAAAGCCGGTAAGACCTTGATGTTGCAAAACATTGCGCATTCAATTACCCGTAATAATCCAGACTGTCACTTGATTGTATTGCTCATCGACGAGCGTCCAGAAGAAGTGACCGACATGAAGCGTTCGGTGCGTGGCGAAGTAGTTGCCAGTACCTTCGATGAACCACCATCACGTCACGTTCAAGTGGCAGAAATGGTGGTAGAAAAAGCCAAGCGCTTAGTAGAACACAAAAAAGACGTGGTGATTTTGCTCGACTCAATCACTCGTTTAGCCCGTGCTTACAACACGGTTGTGCCGTCTTCCGGTAAAGTATTGACCGGTGGTGTAGACGCTCACGCGTTAGAACGCCCAAAGCGTTTCTTTGGTGCCGCCCGTAACATTGAAGAAGGTGGCAGCTTAACCATTATTGCCACCGCGTTAACCGAAACCGGTTCCAAGATGGACGAAGTGATCTTTGAAGAATTTAAAGGTACAGGTAACTCAGAGGTGCACTTGGATCGTAAGATCGCCGAGCGCCGTGTATTCCCTGCCATTAACATTCGTAAATCATCAACCCGTCGTGAAGAGTTGTTGACCCGCGAAGACGAGTTGCAGCGCATGTGGATTTTACGCAAGCTGTTGGATCCAATGGAAGACGGTCAAGCAACTGAGTTCTTATTAGATAAGCTCAAAGGCTCCAAAACCAATGAAGAATTCTTCATGTCGATGAAGCGCAAGTAAACGGCACCAAATAAGCAGCGAGACCGCGTAGGTTATGACTATGAAATATAAAGACCTACGCGATTTTATTGCCAGCTTAGAAGAACAAGGCGAGCTTAAACGTATTACCACCGAGGTGGACCCCTACCTCGAAATGACCGAAATTTGCGACCGCACCCTGCGCGCAGAAGGTCCTGCATTATTATTTGAAAACCCCAAAGGGTACGACACCCCCGTATTAGCCAACTTGTTTGGTACACCTAAACGAGTGGCCCTTGGCATGGGTGCAGACAGTGTCGCCAGTCTACGCGACATCGGGCATTTATTAGCCTCGTTAAAAGAACCTGAGCCGCCTAAAGGGTTTAAGGATGCATTAGGTAAGTTGCCGCTCTACAAACAAGTGCTCAACATGGCGCCCAAGCTTATTAGCAAGCCGCCGTGCCAGCAATATGTGATGAGCGATGACGAAGTTGATCTCTCTAAATTGCCCATTCAAACCTGTTGGCCAGAAGATGCGGCGCCGCTGATTACATGGCCTTTGGTGATTACTCGTGGCCCCAATAAACAACGACAGAATCTGGGTATTTACCGCCAACAAGTGATTGGTAAAAATCGCTTAATCATGCGTTGGTTGTCGCATCGCGGTGGTGCGCTCGATTTTCGTGATTGGAAAATAGCCCACCCAGGTGAAAACTTCCCAGTCTCTGTGGCGTTAGGGGCAGACCCTGCCACCATTTTGGGCGCCGTCACCCCAGTCCCCGATAGCTTAAGCGAATATGCTTTTGCTGGATTATTACGCGGCAGTAAAACCGAAGTGGCGACCTGTTTAACCAATGACCTTCAAGTGCCCGCCAGTGCAGAATATATTTTGGAAGGCCATATCACCCCTGACGATATGGCAGACGAAGGTCCATTTGGCGATCATACCGGCTATTACAACGAAGTGGACAGTTTTCCCGTGTTCACCGTCACTCGCATCACGCACCGTAAAGACCCGATTTACCACAGCACTTATACCGGGCGCCCACCGGATGAACCTGCGGTGCTAGGGGTGGCATTAAACGAAGTATTTGTGCCTTTATTACAAAAACAGTTTCCAGAGATCACCGACTTTTACCTGCCACCAGAAGGGTGTTCCTACCGTATGGCCGTAGTGACCATGAAAAAACAGTACCCAGGCCATGCCAAGCGCGTGATGATGGGTATGTGGTCCTTTTTGCGCCAGTTTATGTACACCAAGTTTGTTATTGTCACCGACGACGATGTTAATGCACGGGATTGGAAAGACGTTATTTGGGCCATGACCACTCGTATGGACCCTGCTAGAGATACTTTGTTGGTGGAAAATACGCCCATCGATTACCTTGATTTTGCTTCACCTGTGTCGGGTTTAGGCTCTAAAATGGGCATGGATGCGACCCACAAGTGGGAAGGTGAAACCAGTCGCGAATGGGGTCGTACTATTACTATGGACGCATCTGTTAAACGGCGCGTCGATGAACTCTGGGATGAGCTAGGGATCCTTTCCGAGCATTAGATCACCATCAACGAGTAGGCTATGACCCAATACATCCTCACCATTGACCAAGGTACGACTAGTTCTCGATGCATTATTTTTGCCAGTGACGGTAGCGTGGTGAGCACGGCCCAATATGAGTTTCAACAACACTTTCCGCATAATGGTTGGGTAGAACACCAGCCACAAGACATTCTAGACACGGTCATCAAAGCCTGTCGCCAAGCATTAGAAAAAAGCGGTCTAAACGCCAAACAAATCACCTGCGTTGGTATTACCAACCAGCGGGAAACCACCATAGTGTGGGATAAACGCACGGGTGATGCCATCTACCCTGCCATAGTGTGGCAAGATCGGCGCACCACCGATTTGTGTAATCAACTCAAATTGGCGGGCCACGAAGCGGCCATAACTGAGAAAACGGGTTTGCTACTTGATCCTTACTTTTCAGCCACTAAAATCAGTTGGATTTTGGATAACGTTCAGGGTAGCCGAGCACTTGCAGAGCAAGGGCAGCTGCTATTTGGCACCGTAGATAGCTACCTGATGTGGCATTTAAGCCAAGGCAGTATTCACGCCACTGATGCCACCAACGCATCGCGTACCATGCTATTCAACCTTCACACCCAAGCTTGGGATGCACAGCTGCTGGAATTATTTAATATTCCTGATCAAATGTTGCCGCAAGTCAAAGACAGTGCGGCTGACTTTGGTGATATGTCCGACTATGTATTAGGCCATAAGTTACCCATTCAAGGCGTGGCTGGCGACCAACAAGCGGCTTTGTTTGGGCAGGCTTGTTTTGAGCCGGGAATGGCCAAAAGTACCTATGGCACCGGCTGTTTTTTAATGCTCAATACAGGTGATAAACCATTAACATCAAGTAGCCGACTACTGACTACTATGGCCTACCGGCTTAATGGCAAACCGGTGTACGCTATTGAAGGCAGCATTTTTGTGGCCGGCGCAGCCATTCAATGGTTACGAGATGGTTTGCATTTAATTAAACACGCTAGTGAAGTGGAAGCGCTAACTCAGTCTGTGGCGCCGGACCATGGGGTGTATATGGTGCCTGCCTTTACCGGTTTAGGTGCTCCGTATTGGGATCCCGATGCCCGCGGGGCTGTGTTTGGTTTAACCCGTGACACAGGTATTGCAGAAATGGTCTCCGCAGGCGTGCAGTCTGTTTGCTATCAAACCAAGGACCTGCAAACAGCCATGCAAAAGGACGGTATCCGCTTGGATCAGCTGCGTGTTGACGGTGGCATGGTAGTGAATGACTGGTTTTTATCGCACTTAGCCAACATTCTGAACGCCGACGTTGAACGACCCAACTGTGTTGAGAGTAGCGCCCTTGGGGTGGCTTATTTGGCGGGCCTGCAAGCGCAAGTGTACAGTTCGGTAGAGCAGCTTGCGGCTATTTGGCAGCGCGATCAGCGGTTTACGCCAATTATGGACGAAACCGTGAGGAACAACCTATATCAAGGTTGGTTACAGGCCGTTGATAAGGTTAAAACGACTCACTGAGCCAGGGCATCACGTGGCGAAACCGTCACAGAAATCTGACTGCCACGTAGGGTGCCTTTCTCGATTTGTATGGTGGCGACTCGGCTGCCTTTTTCATAGCTTAATACAGAGATTTCCGATTGCACGCTGGTGATGTTAATCCAGCCGTGGGTCGGCATGTTGGTCATGTAGTACTCAAATGCTTGAACTGTGTCTTGTTTAGACTTTAATACGGCTCGGCCAATCCATTGTTCACCCGTGTTCAATAACAGCGATTTATCTACGGCGAGTTCATCGTTGGCTGCAATCGGGATATCAGCGTAAGAATTAGTCACCACCTGACTGTCTCCCGCCAATGTTTGCCCACTTGAAGTGGGGATGGTGGTTGCGGGCAGGCTGCATGCGCTCACAAAAATAAGACCTAGGATTAAGCTTACAGCTTTGATCGATGGGTTCAACATGGGTGCAAGTCCTTTCAACGAGGTAACAAAAATATTTAATGGCCCCAGTATAACCAAGGCAGACCATGAATTCAGCATTTAAGCCCGTAATCTTTGTACTGATGTTATTTTGTTTGGGACGCTTGTTGGTGTTGCCATCGTTGTGCGGCCTTCAATGTTAGAGGCCGTTGAGGGCCAAATTCTAGAGCCATTAACAAGCGTTGGTGGGCCAGGTTTAAATGCCCACTATCCATGTAGCCGAGCGCCAGCTGAGCATAAATATCGGCTGCAAGGGGCCGCTGCGTTTGTTCTCTACTAAACGGCATAGCACAAGCGCTGAGACCCAGTGTGATGCTGAGCACCAAGCTCAGTGATGTTAAATTCCTTTTTATCATGCTTAAAGCTTAGTTGAAAAAAATACTTTTGCAGGCGCGATTCGCTCCAAATTTGCTAATTACCGTCAACTTGATATTATGTCGGTGGGCATCGAGTCAATTCTTGGCTTGACCTACATAATAAGAACAAATTTTATGAGGCATAATCATGATTGATAATATCGTAGGTACTATTAAAAAACTAACCGAAGCTGGCGTGGCGCTAATTGCCTTGGCTATTGTTTTAGAAGTGATTTTTGGTGCTAATGTAGCATTTGTAGGTGTTGGCGTAGTTGAGAATGTTGTCAGCATCGTCGGTGCATTAGGTAGTGAAGGACTAGTAGGCTTAGCCTCCATCGCCGTAATCTACGCGATATTCAACCGCTAATGTAGAACCTGTAGTTCTAAAAAAGCCCACAATCTTGTGGGCTTTTTTGATTCTATGATTTGTATGCCTTGTGCGGTAAGAGGGTTGAATCTATACTGATTTTCTCATGCTGCAAGGAGCCCCACGTGAAAACCCTTCTGTTAGCCATTAGTACCTATTTTGAACACCTCCCAGACAGAGTTCGCCCGTGGCGCTGGAGCATTATTGCTTTTGCCCTAGCCAGTACAATTTTTATGGCGGTGGGTAGTACCAAGTTTGTGGTTGATGTGACCTTGGACTCTTGGTTTAGTGAAGACGATCCGGTAGTACAATCTCTAAATGATTTCCGTAACCAATTTGGCAGCGACGATGGCCTATTTATTGTATACGAAGCTAAAGACGGCGATGTATTTTCACCCACCTCTTTACGATTGGTAGACCAGCTTACCCGTAACCTTTCTCACTGGCAGGATATCCCCCAAGGCACCCTAGATGCAGCTGGTTTGACGAGTGAGTTGGCCAATAAGCTAGATCACATTAAGCGTGTGCAATCCATTACCAATGTACGTATTCAGGTTAATCAAGGCGACACCTTAAGCTCCCCAAGATTAATCCAAAACCTTGCCATGCAGGGTGCTGAAGCCGATGCTGTGAAAGCGGTGGCTATGGCGCAAAGTAACTTGCCATTATTCTTGTTCTCTAAAAATCATCGCTATGGCGCCATCATGGTGACCGCAGATTTTGGTGCGGTGCCCTTGTCTAGTAACTTAGAAGTGGCCAGCAATGACTTAATGGGGAACGACGACCTTGAACTAGATGATGATTTTGGAGACGACTTGTCTATTAGCTTTGATGCTAATGCCACACAAGCAGATGTGCGTTTTGAAGACATGGACTCTGGCCTGTATCTCACCTTTATGGATGCGGTTAGTAGCCTTTATAAACAGCCCGAGTACATTGACCAATTTAACTTCTACCCCATCGGCAATGCGTCCATGGTGGAGTTGGCAGTCGATGACATGATGCAAGCGGGTCTGTTATTGCTCGGCATGGTGTTGGTGATTAACGTATTATTATGGACCTTATTCCATTCTGCTAGTGCAGTGATTTGGCCCCAAGTGGCCATTGGTATTAGTGCTCTATTTGTGGTTGGCACTTTGGGTTGGTTAGGCATTGAATCTAGCGCCCTTATTAGCTTAACGGTGATGCTCATTGTGGCGGTTGGTGTGGCCGATTGTGTGCACGTAATGAGCAGTTATGTATATTTTCGCAGAGAAGGACACGACCACGAACCCGCCTTATCCAAAGCCTATGGCAAAACCGGCTTGCCCATATTACTCACTACCATTACCACCATGGCGGGTATGGGAGCGTTAACCATCACTGGAATGACACAGTTTGTGCTATTTGGAATCACCTCTGCCGCCGGTGTGTTTTTAGCCTTTGTATATACTATTTTCTTGTTACCCGCATTGATGGATGTATGGCACCCCATGCCTGCGGTCAAAGTACACACTGCAAAAATCGGTTGGCGTCTGTGGTTATCTTACGTCGCGTGGCCATTCAAAATGCTGTTAAAGGTTGTTTGGTTAATTCTGTGGCCGGTGCGTTATTTATTACGGCGTAGTGGTTTAGCATGGTTACTCAGCGGTATTTGGTTGCAAGCTGTACTGGATCGGATTCCAGCCTTTGTGCAGCGGTTTAAACACGCCGTTAACTTTGCTTTTGTGGGGTTATTTATTGTGTGCTTGTACGGTGCGTCTCAAGTACATATCGACTCCAACATTGCCGAGTTGTATCGCGAAGGCACGCCATTACGTACTGCGTATACGGTAGTTGATGAGCACATGATGGGTACCGGTAACTTAGAAATATTGGTGGATATGCGGGTCTCCGATGCGTTGATGCAGGCTGACGTATTACAAACCATGGATCAGTTGCAGCGGCAAATTGAGGTTAAATACGGTGAGTATATTATCCGCACCAACTCCCTTGCTGATTTAGTAAAAGATACCCATGCCATCATGCAAGATGGCAGTGATTATTACCGCACTATCCCTGATGACAACTTGGCGGTGTCGCAGTTGTTGTATTTGTTTAATAGCTCCAATCCCGAAGAAAGGCGGGCTTTGGTGAATGATGACTACAGCCAAAGCCATATTAGCGTGCAATTACGCAACGCCGGGTCGAGCGAATACTCCGAGTTTTTTGAGCTCATACAGCTGGATATCCAACACGCTTTTGCACATTTAGAAGACCGCTACCCTGATATGGATGTACACGTGACCGGCACCCTAGCCCTGATGATGCGGCTCATGGATGACATGAGTAATAACCAGTTTAAGAGCCTAGCACTGGCGATGGTGGTTATCTCTGGTTTGTTAGTACTTACTTTGGGTTCTGTGCAGGCAGGACTGATGTCTATTATTCCTAATATGATCCCGGCCACCTTAGCCTTTGGCTTAATGGGGTTATTAGACATCCCCTTGGATACAGACACATTGATGATTGCGCCGTTGATTATTGGTATTGCCGTGGATGACACCATTCACTTTATAACCCATTACAGAATGGCCCTAGCTAAACACAGTGACATGCGTATGGCGCTGGTGGATACCATTAAAGAGGTAGGCCAAGCGGTAACCTTTACTAGCCTAGTCTTGGGTTGTGGTTTCTTTATGTTGAGCTTTAGTAATTACCTAGGGCTTGCCAAGGTCGGTGCCTTTGGTTCGTTGGCTATTTTTGTCGCCTTGTTGTGCGATTTATTGTTCTTCCCTGCATTGATTATGGTGTTTAAACCCAAGTTTGGGCAGCAAAATGTGGTTGAAAATCTCGATTTTAACGGAGCTAAATAATGCGATTAATAACCACAGGATTAGTATTGAGCCTCAGTCTAATGTTGGCCAATGCGGCTCACGCCGAACTGTCTGCCCGTGAGTTGGTGCAGAAGATGGATGACAATCAATTACAAACCACAAATCGTCATTTAACCTGATGCAGCTGACCAGCTGTAAGTACGGTACCAAAAATGGCAAATTGAAATGTGTAGAAAAGCCACGCATCAAAGTATTAGAAAGCGCTCAAATCAACACTGGGCCCAACAACAAGGACAGCAAATCCATTGCCATTATTGTAGAGCCTGCCAGTGAACGTGGTATCGGTATGTTGTCTTACAGCTACGACGATAGCGACAAAGACAATGAAACATGGCTGTACCTTTCTGCATTAGGTAAAGTCAAACGCATTGCGGCAGGCTCTGACGACGAAGAAACCGAACCCACCAGTATGTTTGGGTCGGAAATAAGCACCGAAGACCAAGAAACCGGGAAACTGGATGATTACACCTACAGCATTTTGCAGCGTGGGCAGTATAAAGGCCGCCCCGTTGCTGTGATTGAATCGGTGCCCACCGCACAACGCTTAAAAAGCACGCGTTATGGAAAAGTGCGTACCTGGGTGGATACGGAGCGGTTTATTAGCTTAAAAATACAAATGTTTGATAAACGTGACAATGCCATCAAACAAGTGTCGGTGTCTAAAATCGAGAAGATTAACGGCATTTGGTTGGCGCGCAGCATGACCTTTAAAAACTTGGTGAGTCAGCGTTTAACTAACATGAAGATCAAAGCCATCACCTTTGGGTTAGACATAGATGCTGCGTTTTTAACGCAACGGGCCCTCACAGATCAGGCCTTTAGGCAGCGGCATCTACAAGCGTTACGTGCGCAAGCGCAATAATAGGGCTGCCCACATGGCTAGAATACCATTGGTAAAATATACTGCCTTAGTGCTTGCAGGTCTTCTACTCACCACCCCAAGTTATGCTGAAGGCGACCTGCTAGACGATGATTTTGACGAGGCGGGAGATTTGTTTGCCGACGACGAGTTTGGCGGAGATGACTTCTCTGTAGACGGTATTTTAGCTAGCCAAAACGAACTGTTTCAGTTGAGTGTTGAACACAGCCTCGCACTCAACCCAAAAGCAAGCTACAAGCGCACCAATCACACCACTGACCTACGATTATCCAGTGAACGCTCATTGGGGTTGTTAGTTTATGGCGAAATCGAACTGAAGGCCATGCAATATTGGCCAGGTGATGTGAATAAACCGGCGGCAAGCCCGCTGAGCACCGTAGCCATTGAGACGCTGATCGTGCAATACAGCTTGGCCGAAACGAGCGCTAAGGTGGGCCGCTATATGCTGAGTTGGGGCGAAGTAGAAGGTGCAGGTGTATTAGATGTCATTAACCCCGCACCCAATGCAACCAGCGGCGGCACAAGCTTCGAGCCCCAATGGTTACTCAGCGGTAGTTATTACTTGCCTACGGCAGAAGTGTCTGGATTTATCAACTTAGACCCAAGTGTTAGCATTATTCCTAACGTCAGCCTAGGGACGCCAATCACTAAAGAGTGGGGTGTTAAATATGGCGCCACAGACAGTGGCGGAGATTGGGCCCTATACTTTGGCCAGTTGTTGCCTAATAATCCGGTGATTAACTTATCGACGGGCCAAGCCTCTGCCAAGACTTACGACCTAGTTGGCTTTAGCTGGAATAAAGCCATTGATGATGATTTGCTTAAAGTGGATGTGGCTTACAAAACCGGTTTGCAGCACAACCTTGGTTATACAGGGCTAGTGACAGATAAACGTTTAGATGCAGCGATCGGCTTAGAGCTCAATGCTGGCGACCGGCAATGGAATATGAGCCTCACAGCCAAACATTGGCCCAACTATCAAAGCAGCTACCTAACCGCAGCGGTGCCACCTGTGGCGAGTAATCCTACGGATTGGACTTACACTATTGGCGTGAGTGAGAGCTTCAAAAACGATGAGTTTAATGGCTCGATTATGCATTTTGGTACGCCCAACGGCTCACTTCAAGCCCTAACCGCTGTACTGACCTGGAAACCCACCGATCAATGGCAAGCTAGCGTTAGTTACGCCACCATGCGAGCTAAGGCCAATACTGCCTATGCATTAATGGATGGCTTGCAACGGCTGACGTTAAAGTCCAAGTTTAGCTACTAAAGAGCCTAGCTCAAAGACGACGTCGAAATGGTTACGCTGTGATATTTCTACACAAGTGCTGGGTACGCCATCACTGAGTAACTGCTGATGGTATTCCCCACTTTGTCGCTTAAACTCTTGGGTTTCATTGCTGCCATAAGCAATCACGCAGGGCGGCAAATCCTGATTGCTGTATAGACCTGGGCTCAGGGCCGCGGCACCTTCGTCTGTGAGTTTTAACGGCTCGTTAACATAGGTATTCACCAAAGGCCGTAAATCATAAACGCCACTCAGCAAGATAGCGCCAGCAATGGACCTTGGTGTGAGGCCGTGCAAGTGCTGTTGCGCCGCTTGTAATACCGAAGCGGCTAAATGGCCACCTGCAGAACTACCCGCTATGACGATCTTATTAGCATCAAAGCCTAATGCCTGAGCCTGTTGCAGAAGCCATGCGACGGCGCGGCAACATTGAGCAATCATTTGATTGATGCTGGCTTCGGGGGCAAGAGTGTAATCGACCACGGCCAAATTTATACCCTGTTTGACTATGTCGGGCGCCATAAAACACGATTCATTTTTACTCAGTTCCTGCCAATAGCCGCCATGGATAAAAACCACAAGAGGTGCATTGGCTTGACCCGTTTGAACGGGGAAATAGTCTAATGCTTCGCCCTCATTGCTGCTGTACGCCAAATCGCTCTGGCATGGCAATTGGTCAAATGCCGCTTTTGAGTGGTTGATGTAATCATGGATATACACCATAAAGTCATCGACACATGAACTAGGAGAGTATTCTTGTGCTAACTTAGCATGGCTCATGTGCCGCCATGGCCTAGGGAATCGACGTCGTGCAGGTGCTTCTGGAGTAGGTGCATTAGCGAGCCTACGAGCCTTGAGTATTTTGTTAATAGGCCGGTGGCAATTACCACAATCACCCGCTACACCTAGCACTACACGTAATTTGCGGAAATCATCATGGCCTTGTTCAATGGCCGCTTCTACGGTGTCTTGGTGTATGTCGAAGCAGGTGCAGATGATTGGGTTGGGTTTGTTCATTTTGCCAATGCCTTTATCGCATCGCTTAAACCGGCCAAGCTCATGGGGTACATTTTATGGTCGATGAGTTGTTGTGTGAGGCCAATGGAATGGGTGTATCCCCAGTGCTCTTCGGGTACCGGATTGAGCCACGCTACCTTGTTAAAATGAGCCGTAAGGCGCTGCATCCAAGCGTGACCAGGTTCTGGGTTCATGTGCTCTACACTGCCGTAGGGGCTGGTAATTTCGTAGGGCGACATAGAGGCGTCGCCCACAAAAATAACCTTATAGTCACGGCCGTAGGTGTGAATAATGTCGTATAAAGAGGTGCGTTCACTTTGCCTACGCAAATTGTTACGCCAGAGGCTTTCGTAGGTGAAATTATGAAAGTAAAAGTGTTCTAAGTGTTTGAATTCACTACGGCAAGCAGCAAATAGGTCTTCACACATTTGAATGTAAGGGTCCATAGAGCCGCCCACATCCAGCATCAATAACACTTTTACCGCATTGTGGCGTTCAGGTACAAGCTTAAGATCGAGCATGCCCGCGTTCTTAGCGGTAGCAGTGATGGTGTGGTCTAAATCCAGTTCTTCGGCCGCACCAGTACGGGCAAATTGACGAAGTTTACGCAACGCCACTTTAATGTTGCGAGTGCCTAACTGAACGCTGTCATCGAGGTCTTTAAATTGGCGTTTTTCCCACACTTTGGCAGCACTTTTATTGCGGCTTTCGCCACCAACACGAATGCCTTCTGGGTGATAGCCACTGTGGCCAAAGGGCGAGGTGCCCCCAGTACCGATCCACTTGCTGCCACCTTGGTGGCGTTTTTCTTGTTCTGCCAAACGTGCTTTAAAGGCGTCTAGTAATTCTTCTAGGCCGCCCAATGATTTGATCTTGGCTTTTTCTTCGTCGCTCAGTTGTTTCATAAATTCTGAGCGCAGCCATTCTTCAGGTATCAACGCGTTGAGCACATCTTCTAAGCTTTCTAATTGTTTAAAATAAGCCCCAAACACGCGGTCAAACTTGTCGAAATTAGCTTCATCTTTGACCAGGCATATGCGCGCCAAATGATAAAAATCATCCATGTCTGCAAAGGCGAGGTGAGCTTGTAATGCTTCGAGCAGCACCAAGTACTCTTTAATCGAAACGGGAATTTCGGCACGCTTTAGGGTGTAAAAAAAGTTAACTAGCATGACCTTTAACGCTGTTCTCTACGAGACATAAACGCTAGGCGTTCTAGCAGCTGTACGTCTTGTTCGTTTTTTAATAAGGCACCGTATAACGGCGGAATAGCCTTGGTTGGGTCGCGGTTAGCGAGTAGGTCTTCTGGAATCTCATCGGCCATTAATAGTTTAAGCCAGTCGATTAGCTCGGAGGTTGATGGCTTTTTCTTGAGGCCGGGGATATCTCGCACGTCGAAGAACATTTGCATGGCGTCGGCGACTAGGTCTTGGCTAATGTTGGGATAGTGTACATCCACAATGGCCTTCATGGTGGACTTGTCTGGGAAGTTAATGTAATGGAAAAAACAGCGGCGCAAAAATGCATCCGGCAGCTCTTTTTCGTTGTTACTGGTGATGATGACTACGGGGCGGTGTCTGGCTTGAACCCGCTCGCCCGTTTCATACACGTGAAACTCCATCTTATCCAGCTCAACCAATAGGTCGTTAGGGAACTCAATGTCGGCCTTGTCGATTTCATCAATTAACAAAACAACACGTTCGTCGGCATCAAAGGCCTGCCATAGCTTGCCCTTTTTAATGTAGTTGCCTACATCATGCACCTTGTCGTTGCCTAATTGAGAATCTCGCAAGCGAGAAACCGCATCGTATTCATATAAGCCCTGCTGGGCTTTTGTGGTCGATTTTACGTGCCATTGCATGAGTGGCATACCTAGAGCAGAGGCCACTTCTTCTGCTAACAAGGTTTTACCCGTGCCTGGTTCACCCTTGATGAGAAGAGGGCGCTGCAAGGTGACTGCCGCATTAACAGCCATTTGAAGGTCTTTGGTGGCAACGTAATTATCAGTACCAGTGAAACTCATAAACTATACTCTAACATTTGCTAATGCAGCCATTTTGGCACGAATCGCAGACCTTAGCAGCAAGACTTACAAGTCATCATTTAGCGTGTCGTCAGGTTGCTCGGCCTCTTGTGTAATTTAGGTGATATACTTCGCCGATGAATACCTCAGTACAGTCAGAAACCAGCGCCCAAGTTTTCCCATTAGAAGCGGCATACCCGCCAATCATTGAGAAACTGCCGGGCGAGTTGCGTAATTTCACGTTTTTGTTACAACAAAACTTTTCCATGATGGCCTTAACCTCGGCTTTAGATGCCTTGCGTACGGCTAACTTGCTCAGCGAAAGCGACCTGTACACGTTTCGGTTAGTGAGCTTAGACGGTGCTCCGGTATGTAGCGATTTGGGTTTTGCGGCCATGGCCGACCAAGCATTAGGCGAACTTAACATTGATCATGTCGATGCTTTTGTAGTGTGTGGTGGATTACGCGTAGGGCTACAAGCGCAGCCTGCGTTAGTGAAGTTTTTACGCCAGTCTGGCATACGTAAAAAAGCCTTAGGCTCGTTGTGGAATGGTGTATTTGCCTTAGCACATGCCGGTGTTTTACATGGCAAAGTGTGTGCAGTACACCGAGCAAATAGTGCAAGCTTTCGCGAACGCTTTACGCAAATCGACTTAAAAGACAAAGCCTACGTAATTGATGACCAGTGTTTTAGCTGTGCAGGCGGTAATAGCGCCTTAGATATGATGCTGGAGCTGATGCTGGCAGCCCGTGGCAAATCCTTTGTGCGCGGTATTTGCGATATTCTTACCTGTGACCGTATTAACGAAACGGGGGAGCCGGCTTTTCTCAGCGACCAAGCCGATGCACATCTGCCAAAAAATATAAAAGATATTATTGGCCTAATGGAA
>Ga0105350_10000870_pt1 | contig 19970 bp, 14 predicted proteins | sample EN1Hudsemesocosm_FD_83506 | JGI IMG/M metagenome (GOLD analysis project Ga0105350, IMG submission 83506) | Methane-oxidizing microbial communities from mesocosms in the Hudson Canyon - EN1E Hudson Canyon | ecosystem: Environmental > Aquatic > Marine > Cold seeps | place: Hudson Canyon... | reverse complement strand
TTCCCTATGTAAATAGTCTGGTTAACACTACTATTTTGGCGCATTGACGCCGTATTAGGGAGCGTCCATCTCATCACCCATTATTAAAAAGTAGCAAAACACTTGTTGTGTTCTAAGCTTTAAGGTATTCAAACAACCAAGGATGGTCTGTCATGCCTCAGTCACGTAGAACTCAAATTAGTTTAATCGATACTCCCTATTACCATTGTGTTTCCCGCTGTGTTCGGCGTTCTTTCTTGTGCGGTACGGATAAATTTACAGGTGAAAGTTATGAGCATCGTCGTGGTTGGGTAGAAGAGCGTTTGTTACCCAATTGATATTACAGCCGGCACTTAAAAGGAGGTCACATTCTGTGCCCCCCTTGCAAATAATTTCTATTCTCTAAAAATCATATTTCAAAGATAAACTAAGTTTTGTCCCTCGTGTTTCTGAACGTAACAACACATCTTCAAACTCTAACTCTTTGCTTTCACCTAAAAGGTTTTGCACCTTAAAAGTGATAGTTGTATTAAAGTTAGGATAATACTTGTAGATCGTATCAAACGAGTGAAAGGGTTGTTCGTAACTGTCGTCAAACCCGTCAATACCGGGGATCAAAATCCGCTCACCAAATACGTTGTAGACCACAGATAAAGAATGTTCACCGTTGTCTGAATCGTAACCCGCTTGCAAGTTAGCCACATATTGAGAATGTCCGGTTAAGCGCCGCTTAAGATTAGTCACCGCCGCAGATAACCCCGTCTGATCCACAATATTTTGTCGATCAAGAGTGATTTCTGAATCACTAATAGTTAAGTTACCAGAGACAAATGTATTGTCCCAAACACCTTCACCGAACGAGTCTAAGCCCTGTAAAAATTCAAACTCGACCCCGTATAATTCACCGGTTTCAGCATTGGCTATTTTGATTAACGGAGGACCATCTTGTGCAGGTGATTGCACCGATTCAATTGGCGCATCCATATCTTTGTAAAACAAACCTATGGAAAGGTTATTACCCGCTTCGCGGTACCATTCCCAACGTAAGTCGTAATTGATTATGGAGGTGGTGTCTATGCCTGGTGTGCCAGATGTGGGGAAACCAGTAAGGGGATCAATAAAAGTAGACGACGATACTTCTCGCAAGTCTGGTCGAACTACGGTTTGCCCTACGCTTGCTCTAAACTGCATTGTGTCATCTTTAATGTAGGTAAGTGCGAGTGCAGGATAAAAATCGTCTTCCTGAAATGCGAGTTGTGCTCGGTCTGCATCGTCTGGCAAATCGATTTGATTAGATCTGGGGTCAAAAGGTGCAACCACTTGTCGAAAATCTTCAAACCTAGCGCCACCGCTGATCCGCCACTTTCCCTGGTAGAATAAATCAGCTTCTACATAAAAGGCATCGACCTTTTGCGCGGCGACATAATCATCACCGGCAATGGTGGTATCTCGCAATATAGCAGTGCTATTAAAATGACTTGGGTCTGCTAATAATTGATCATTCAAAATAGAATAAAATGAGCTACCCACTAGATCCGCACTATCGGTAAATGCACGAGTATTAATATCAAATGTGCGATTTTCAGAGGTACGTGTTTTGCTGAGAAAATCACCGCCAAACTTAAACTCTATCTCCCAATCTTTAACAGAAACTGGATAGGTAACGTTGTACCCATAGTTTTCTAATCGGTCGTGTAAATTTTGAAAGGTATAGCGAGAGGCCGTTGTTGAGTTATTAAGTGAACTTTCGTTTTGAGTATCAAAAATTCCGTCTTCATTGGCATCTGCTAAGACAAATCGTGCTTGCATATTACCTGGGGCATCCCGTAAAGAGCGGCCTAAAGAATATTTCCAATCCAGCCCCGCAAAGTTAAGAGAGGGAAAAGTATGCATACCACGAAGTTGGTTGGTATACATTTTCCGTTCTTCATATTCCACTTCTATGTCACGGATACGTAGACCTTCGGCAAGGTTCAAGTTTTCAGTATGTCCGAAACTTTCACTTATCTGATCGCTGGTGTCATTCAATAAAATCAAACTGTAGTCAATTCGGTGATTTCGATTAAAATCGACACCCAAGTTGAGCATATTTGACCATTTAACCGTGGTTTCAGTTACCGATATATCATCGAAAAAACGTACAATATTGATCGAGTCACCCACACGATCAGCTTGCTCTAGCTCGTATTCTTCTGAAACTGTGGTTTCATTGTCATAACTAGTGGTCCATAAAAACCCTAAACGCCACTTGTCGCTAATATCAACACTATTGCCCAGTGAAAATCCCACCCCAACATCAGGTCCAACACTGCCTGAAACAGGGTCATAATCGCGATTGACTGCACTGAATAAAGATAACGCTTCTGCTTGATCTAGATTGTCTAGGAACTGTTTATTGTCCCAACGTGTTTGTATCGAATCTGGCACAGCTCTGGTGCCATCATCTCGCCCTTGCCAATCATTACCGCCACCATTGTATGACAAGGCATCGCCAGCATTTTCAGAGTTATATCCTAGGCTGCCCGACATATTAAACACAAAATCATCAGGGATAGTTTTTAATCGAATGTCGACATTACCACCGCCAAATGATGCCGGCATTGAAGGAGAAAAGGCCTTCTGAACTGATAAACTTTCAATGATGTCAGAGGGGAACAAATCTAATGGAATAACATTTCGAGTGGGATCAGGACTGGGAACAGCCGCTCCGTTCAATTGAGTACTGGAGTATCTCTCACCCAACCCTCGCACATAGATAAACTTACCGTCTACTAAGGTCAAACCTGTCACTCGACGCAGTGCTGAGGCCGCATCGCTATCACCTGTTCTGGATATTTGTTCGGCCCCTAAGATATCAGCCACAAACGCTTGATTTTTACGTTCTTCTATAACAGCAGTAGCCGTACCTTTTAAGCGTGTTCCTGTGGTCACTACTTCATCAAGCACACCCTCTTCATTTTGACTTTCTTGACCTGTCGCCATTTGTGACAGTGTTAGCGAAGCCAGCACGGCAAGACTGAGTTGTGTGACGCGAAACCTATTTTCAGGCTTATTCATTTTAACCTCATTAGCTGCCAACCACTTTGCAGCCATGTAACATTGATAACTGAATATTTGAAAGACAAGGGCGCTACCGAAAGTAACGCCCTTGAATTATTGTTTTCAAACTAGCTATTTCTAACTAAAGACCCACCGTCCAACCTGCCGTCCAATCGTTATCAGCGTCTTTAACTGCACCGATAAAATCAACATTAGAGAAGAAAGTATTCAGGCTAGTGACATCAGTTGGCGTGGTTGTATCAATGGTGTAAAACCCATTGAGTACCGCACTTTGACCTGCTGCGGTAGAGGTAGATGATTGCGCTGCAAACCAAGCTTCTTGGTCGAAATCACCAGAGTTCTTGATATTCTCGCCACAGGCCAATACAGAGCTGGCAAACACTAATTGCGGGGAGTTAGTACCGTCCATATTAGCTTCAAGCGTTGTATCGCCGTCTGATAAATCAGCTTCGAAACACTCGCCCATTCCCGCAGGTCCGGTTACCACAAAGTTATACAATTGGGCATTAGTTTGATCTCTTAGTAATACACCTTCAGAGTCAGACTCGGCAGTATCAAAGGTATTACCAATAATAGTCATGTTAGCCACAGTTGGGTTAGAGAACGCCATACCGTCGCCGCCGTCACCGTCACCTTCAATCCCGCGGTTTGCGTCTGAGTTATCGTCAGCATGTTTAACTAGGACAAATTGCATATTGCCTTTAAAGCCATTATCCCAATCAACAGAATCATCTTGAATACCAGTTAGTACAAGGTATTTGGCATTAACCGCACCACCAAAGAACTCAACACCGTCGTCAGCATTTTTATGTACTTGTAAATACTCAACTGTTGTACCAGAGCCTACCGCACCAAAAGTAATGCCATTTAACTCATTATCAGGAGCAATTTCAAAACCACCGTGCATAACACGCACATAACGCAAGGTACCAGAGCTGTCGGTATCGTCATTACCACCAAACACAGCACCTTCTTGTACGCCTTCCACTTGAAGTGAACATTCTGAAGCATCTTGTGGACACTTAGTTGAGTTGCCATTACCCAACAACACTAAACCGCCCCATTGACCCGCTTCACCGTTACCTAATCCATCAACCACACCGCCAGAGATATGTTGTTTAGACGTGAAGGTAATAGGAGATGCTGCAGTACCATTTGCTTCAATTTTAGAGCCACGACTAACCACTAAATAATCATTACCAGAACTACCATAAACAACTACGCCTGGTTCAATAGTCAAAGTGGCGCTATCTACATTGTCGTCACCCACAAATACCGCACCAGAAAGTGCGTAGTGATTACCCTCAATCAAAGTAAGGTTAGAGGTAATACGACCTGAAACTTGGCAGGTGTTGGTAACACCATCGACCATTGCTATGGTAGTCGTGCCTGCAGGGCAACCAGAAACAGAGGTCACCACGCCTACTTCACCACCACCAAAACCAAATGCCCAACCTTGACGCCAATCATCTGAAGATGTGGCTACGGCTCCAACAAAAGTATTAGTGTCAAAGAAACCATCAATAGTAGTGGGATCACCACCAGCAGTAAGTAGAGCGCTTTCGGTGGTTAAACTCCCATCGATATTCAAACCTAAGTTTGAACGATCCGCATAAGCAATAAGCTGATTATTTTGCTGGTCTGCAGTAAACCAAGATTCAAGCTCTATGGTGCCATCTGGCGTCTTAAAGGCTTCAGCGCAGGCTATGACAGAATTAGATATAGTGATGTCGCCATCTGTAAGGTTGCCTTGAACTGTCTCATCGGTGTCCATTTCTAAACACTCACCCATTCCCGATGTACCAGTGATCAACATATTCATGATGTGAGCACCAGTTTGATCACGCAATAACACGCCCTCTGAGTCCAGTTCATCGGTATTAAAGTCATTACCTACAATGGTAATATTGGCAATTTGTGGGAGTGAGAAGTCTAAACCGTCACCGCCGTCGCCATCACCTTCGATACCTCGGTTTGCATCAGAGCCATCCGCAGCATGCTCTATATAGACATACTGTAATTTACCGTTATAGCCATTATCCCAATCTACTGAATCATCTTGAATTGAGGTTAACACTAAGTGTTTAGCGCTGACCGAGCCACCAAAAAATTCAACCCCATCATCAGCATTTGCGTGTACTTGAACATAATCAACAGTGGTACCTGAACCCACACCACCAAAGGTGATGCCATTTAGTTCGTTATCCGGTGCTATTTCAAATCCCGCATATTTAACTACAACATAGTTAAGTGTGCCTGAATCATCTGTGCTGTCGCTACCGCCAAATACGGCACCACTTTCGACCCCCTCCACTTGCAACGAACAGTCGGTGCCATCTTGCGGACACTTAGTAGAAGGTGCATTACCTAGAATAATCACCCCACCCCATTGGCCTGCTTTGACTTCATCACCCACAACATCATTAAAAGAGGTCAAAATGATTGGCTCAGCAGCTGTTCCGACGGCTTCGATGTCTGAACCTCGACTCACTACTAAATAATCACTGCCGCTACGACCAAAAACAATAGTGCCAGGCTCAATCACCAAATTAACTGAGTCGGCATTGTCATTACCTACAAACACCGCACCTTCAAGTGCCCATACTGTGTCGTTAGATAATGTGATGTTGCCGCTTGCATCTGCATCAGATGCAAGCAACCTGCCTGAAATTGAGCGAACTTCGACGGTTTCGCTAAGTGCTGTAGAAACCTCAGAGGAGAGAAAAGCACTTGCATCGCCTGGACGATCGTCTGTTACTACCGGAGTATCATCGCCTTTATCACCGTTGTTGGTAACACTGTTATCTGTAACGCTATTATCAATATCACCTTCATTAATATTGATATCACCACCACAACCTGCCAAGACTAGGGCTGCAGCAATTGCACTAGCTCTAAAGATGTTCATAACTACCATTGTGTGCTCCAAATGCGAGTATTGATAAGAATTAAAAAACGCAAGTAGGGTAACCAATGGGCATGACACTTTTGTTACATCAAATAGATGTCATAAAAGTTTAATATTGATCGTTTGTAGAAAATATTTTGCAGCTTTATGCTGATTGATATTGTACTCAAGTAACTTGAGCAAATTTAAACTAAGGAAAAATGAATACCTTGAAGGACCTCAAGTATGTGTGAAATGAAATAAACCTTGAATAAAAAGGCAGAATATCTGCCAATACTATTTAAGGAGAACCAAACTTTGGTTCTCCTTGATAGATTTACAAGGCGATTTGTAATCGAGCACGAAACTCACTACCAGTATCATTACTTAGGTTGTCTTTAGCATCAGTAAAGGTCGCACCAACACGAATGAATTTGTTGACATAATAATTGAGACCAATTCCATAGGATGTTGCATCAGTATTACCAAGCTCTTCATCTGAATAGTGACCATCTCCATCTTCGTAACGCACAACCACTTCCCATGCCCCTGACGAGCCACCAGGCTTAACGCGTTTAAAGACACCGCTTTTATAGGGGCGTGTTTCCCCTGTGATTATCCAGCCAGCTTGCACATACAAACCATCTGAACTGACACCTAGGTTGTCTGAAGTGACATATTCAGTTTGAAGATGATAAGGCCCTTTCGAATAGGCTAATTCAACACCAGTCATATCCACATCAGCTGCACGGTTACTATAAGCTAAGCCTAAATGAAGAACTTGATCAGAGGATTTTATTGGACTGTAGGTCACTCGACCGGTCACAGCGGCGCCATCACCGACACTATCATCTTCAAATATGCCAACAGCGTAGGTAACATCACCTTGTTGACCACTAAATTGAATACCTTCGTTTCTGCCCGGAGCATAAGCTTCGGTAATTGCAGAGCGCTCAAGATAACTAATATCTTTTGAAGATTCTAAAGACTCCAAACCAAAGGGTTCTTTTTGTTTACCCACAGTTAAAACAGCTTGTTTACCCCAACCGTTGTATCGAATGTAAAGATCTTCTGGTGTTCCGCCATTGTTATTACCGACGTTAAATTGAACTTTATACGACCAATCTTTTACGTTTCCTGACAGGTATAAGCGTGCTCGACGAATGCTAAAATCATCTTCATCAGCAACACTGTTAAGTTCGGCATAATTGTAATCCCACATTAAACGACCACCCAACTTAACAGAATAATCTCCATCAGCTGTTTTAACTTCGATTGGGCCTTTGAGATTAACAACCACATCATTTCCATCTGTAGACACAACACCCGCCAGCAGAAAATTAGGTATAAGGAGCAGTACACAGAAAACAAAAAAGTTACGTTTTATCATAGTTTTTCCAAAATCAGAGATTGTAGACCATTGCCGTTTTATCGGGCGAATACCTTATGACAGTTTTGTTGCATTTTTATGACAATATGACACTTTTATATGTTTTTCATGAAATTTTAATGAATGATTTATTACAAATATTGGACTAAAAAAACAAATTGGATTTATTTTTCTAAAAACACTGCGCTTGATTTTCTCTAGAAAATTGGCAAGCTTTAGCTATAAAAAAAGCCAGCTACGAGAGCTGGCTTTAAATCTATCAATCTATATTAGAACACGATAGTCGTCTTAAGGGTTATTGTCCTATGGAGCAAAAATACCTTTAATCATAAAGAAGAAGACTATCGACAAACCGGCGCCTGCAGGCAATGTAATTACCCAAGACACCACAATGTTTCTAACAACACCTAAGTTAATCGCTGCGATACCTCTCGCCATGCCTACACCTAACACCGCGCCAACTAGAGTTTGCGTAGTTGAGATTGGCAACCCAGCACCAGATGCAATGACCACAGTACAAGCGGCTGCCAATTCTGCAGCAAAGCCGCGACTTGGGGTAAGGTGAGTAATACCCTTACCTATGGTTTTAATTACTCGATGACCAAATAATGCTAAACCAGCGACGATACCGATACCACCAAGTGGTAAAATCCACCACACTAACGTAGCTTTTGAGCCAATTTCACCACCACTTTCAACAATACTGACTACTGCTGCTAATGGACCGATAGCATTTGCCACATCATTTGAACCGTGAGCAAACGCCATACAACAAGCCGTTACTATCATCAGTACCGCAAACACTTTCTCTACATTGGCAAATTGTGCATCTCTTTTTGCTGCCGGATCAATTTTTAAACGACTAATAAATAGTTTACCTGCTATACCAACTAACACCGCAATGCCAATAGAGATAAAGTAGCCTTGATCAGTTGGAATATCTAACCCAACATGTTTCAGTCCTTTCTTAATCGTCACCAAAGCCATTACAAATCCGGCAAGACCCATGTAAAAAGGCACATAACGTTTTGCGCTTTCAAATGGATTATCAGTATCAAATATCAATTTTTGCGCTGATTGGAATATAAGAAAGGCAATAAAACCAGAAATAGCAGGGGTAATAATCCAGCTACCAACAATACCGCCTACTTTTGCCCATTCTACTGCGTCTGCGCTAACACCAACTGCAGCAAAGCCTACAATTGCACCTACTATTGAGTGCGTAGTTGATACTGGCCATCCAAGATAAGAGGCAAACGCTAACCAGATACCGGCAGCAAAAAGTGCCGATATCATTCCGAAGACTAATAATTCTGGCGTATTGATGAAAAATGCCGAATCAATAATACCTTTACGAATAGTTGAGGTGACTTCACCACCAGCCAAATACGCACCGGCAAACTCAAAAATCATCGCAATAAAAATAGCTTGTTTAATGGTGAGTGCTTTTGAGCCAACCGAAGTACCCATAGCATTGGCTACATCATTGGCACCGATGCCCCATGCCATTAAAAAGCCAACCGCAGCGGCGACTACGATTAATATAAAACCGTAACTGTTAATAATATCCATTGTCAGAATCTCTTAGTTGGCTAACATCAATTCGAGGCGAGAACCGACTCGTTCGGAAATATCGGCCAACTCGCCGACCCAATCAATAATGCTATATAAAAACATCACGTCTACCGGATTGAGATCTTTTTCAAGGGCTAACAAGCCTCTTCGAAGACCTACTTGTAATCTATCAGTATCGTCTTCGATTTCATCTAAACGTTCGATCATATCTTCAACCACTCGCAATTCTCGGCCTCGAAAACCCGTTTCTAAAAGGTCATCAAGTTCGTTAATCACTTTTTTGGCCTGATTAGTCGCATCCAAGCAACGCTTTAGGTATTCAAGAAAAGGTTCTTGAAGTTCTATTGGCACAGTAAGTTGACGCCCTAATATACGTCCAGAGATATCTTTTGCCTTATTCGCGATTTTGTCTTGCTGAGTAAGCAAGTCCAAGACATCTTGTCGTTGAATTGGCATAAAGATACCAACAGGCAAACTAATTCGTAGCTCGCGTTTTATCTCATCCGCTTCTTTTTCTAACATCGAAATTGTTTTTTGATGCTCTTGCGCAGCTTTCCAATCTTGTGCGTAAACAGCTTCAAAGAAAGGCAATAAACCTTGACTACATCTATGTACAATATTGATGTGGTCTTCAAGGGGCTTTAACGGCGATTTAGCAAACACCCCCAAAAAAGAATTAATTGGCATAACGGTTCTCTTAGATTTTAAACATCGTTAACGATAGACTATTTTTAGGACTCATCACCCAAATCTAACTATCAATTGTAAAACCACAACAATTTTAACAATTGAATGTGGCATTATAATTACACTGAAAACTTTAGAATTCTAACGTTTCCAACATAACAGAAATTTTCTTACTTATTACTACCCAAATAAGACCTTACATCCCAATTAGAATGTATTAATCTAATTACAGGAGCATTGGGCTCAGACTTTAACTTTATTACAGATATGTGACACTTTTATGAAACCGATAATATTTACTTTAGTTGGAAGCGACAAACCAGGATTAATCAGTGATTTAGCCAAAACTGTGTATGACATGGGAGGCAACTGGTTAGGCAGTAACTTTTCACACATGGCGGGGCATTTCGCGGGTTTTGTGCAAGTTGACTTGCCCCAAGAAAAGCACCAAGCACTGATCGATCGTTTATCACAACATCCCGATTTAAAAATACACTTACTACCAGGATTAACAGAACAACCTGCAGTGCAACAAACTGTGCAGATAGACATAATGGGCAATGACAAAACTGGCATTGTGCAAGAGATAACACAAATATTAAGTCAATTTAACTTGAACATCGTCAAGTTTGATTCGAGTTTAGAAAGTGCGCCTAATTGGGGCGGAGCGCTATTTAAAGCCAAAGCCATAATAACTGTGGCGGCTGATTTTGACTTAGAAGCGTTACAAGAATCCCTTGAAAGTGTCGCAAACGACTTAATGGTAGATATCGAGATACAATAAACTAGGGGCTGTCATTAAGTTGTCATAAATGCAGTAGACGATTGATTACGTTATATTTGTTAAGAGTGATACATGCCTAATACCCAGAATATTTATTATCCCAAGGAACTCAGTTGGCTTTCTTTTAATCAGCGTGTGTTACAAGAAGCATCTGATGTCAATAACCCCATAATTGAACGCATCCGATTCCTTGGTATTTATTCAAACAATATGGACGAATTTTATCGCGTTCGAGTCGCAGATGTTAAACGTAAAATATACATCCACTTAAACGAAGGGGAACTTGAAGAAGCTGAACAAACCAAGTTATTGATGGAAAAAATTCAAGACAAAGTGTTGGGTATGACAGAAGACTTTGATCGAATTCATCTAAACGTGGTCAAGGGTTTAGCCAGATACAATATATTTTTGCTGGGAGAAGAAGACCTCAACGACTACCACACACAATGGTTAAGTAATTATTTTAAAAATAAGATTTTACGGCATATCGCGCCAGTATTACTAACCAAAAAAATCAAGCTGGTTTCCAGATTAAATGACTTTGCGACTTACCTGTATGTTGGTGTTCACAAAAATGATAAAGCCATTGCTTATGCCACCATTGAGGTGCCAAGCCAAAATATGTCACGCTTCGTGGTCATACCGCCAGAAAAAAGCCGTAAGAAAAAATACATTATTTTGTTGGATGATATTATTCGCTTGAACTTAGAAAGTATTTTTAAGGGTTTTATTGAATTTGATTCCCTTGAGGCTTTCTCGTTTAAAATGACCCGTGATTCAGAATATGCGCTGAACGATGAAATTGATGAAAGTTACGTAGACAAAATGTCAGAAAGCATGAAACAAAGGTTAATTGCCGAGCCTGTTCGGGTAGTACACGACAGCAGAATGCCCAGCGAAATGCTCAAGGATTTAAAAAAACGCTTAAAAATTTCGTCCTACGACAGCCTTATTCCAAGTGGCCCTTACCGTAACTTTAAAGACTTTATTGGCTTTCCAAATGTGGGCCGTGATTATTTAGAAAACCAAGCATTACCGGCTCTCACCTCTAAGGATTTTTCTGACTACGACACCGTATTTGATGCGATTACAGCTAAAGATATCCTTTTGCATTATCCCTACCATCGTTTCTTACATGTCACTGAGTTTATTCGCCAAGCTGCATTTGATCCCAGTGTGAAACACATTCGATTGAATATCTATCGAGTGGCAAGCCAATCAAGAGTCATCAGTTCTTTAATTGATGCAGTAGACAATGGCAAAAAGGTGACTGTGGTGGTTGAGCTACGCGCTAGATTTGATGAAGAAGCGAACATTCACTGGTCGAAGAAAATGACTGATGCCGGTGTGCAAGTTGTATTTGGTATGCACTCTTTGAAAATCCACAGTAAATTGTGTGTTGTCACCCGTGAGGAAAAAGGCCAATTAGTCAACTACGCCCATTTTGGCACAGGTAACTTCAACGAAAAAACTGCAAAAATTTACACCGATTTTAGTTTGTTTACCCGCAACCAAGAACTCGCTAATGAAGCAGAAGCAGTGTTTACCTTTATACAACAACCCTACAGGCGACAAAAATTTCAGCATTTACAAGTTTCTCCGCTCAATGCGCGAACCAAAATACAAGCATTGATACGTCAAGAAATACAAAACGCCAATGAAGGAATGAAAGCTGAAATAACACTAAAAATCAATAACCTAGACGATAAGTTACTGATTGATGATTTATATAAAGCCAGTCAAGCCGGGGTGAAAATCAAAGCCATTATCCGGGGAATGTGCTCATTAGCACCAGGGGTAAAAGGATTAAGCGAAAATATCAGTGTTATCAGTGTTGTTGACCGTTTTTTAGAACACCCAAGGGTAATGGTGTTCGAAAATGCAGGAGACAAAAAAATGTTCATCTCTTCTGCGGATTGGATGACCCGCAACATGGATTTTCGAATTGAAGTTGGCTGCCCAATATATGACGAAGATTTAAAACGTAGAATAATGGATATATTACATTTGCAGTTAAAAGATACACTTAAAGCCCGAGTTATCGATAAAGAACAAACCAATCAATATGTGCCTAGGGGGAATCGTAAAAACCTACGCTCCCAAACTGAAATCTATCGTTATCTAAAAGCGCTTGAGAAGGACAAAAATGCCTAATACAAATACGGTACTTAATTCGACGTTCGATAACGTAGAGTCAAGAGACACAAGTAAAGTAGCAGCATTAGACATTGGGTCGAATAGTTTTCACTTAGTGGTTGCACGTATTGTGGCAGGCTCAGTTCAAATATTGCACCGAGTAAAACAGAAAGTGCGCCTAGGAGATGGTTTAGGTTCAGACAACATTTTATCTAAAGAGGCCATGCAGCGTGGTTTAGATACATTAGAAGTGATTGCAGAGAGCTTGCAAGGTTTTGAACCTGAATGTGTCAGAGTCGTCGCCACCCATACATTAAGAAAAGCCAGTAATGCCAAAGAGTTTTTAAAGGCCGCTAAAAAAGTCTTTCCATTTCCTATCGAGATTATCTCTGGAGCAGAAGAAGCCCGCCTAATCTATCAGGGAGTAGCCCATACCAATCATCAAGAAGGACAACGTTTGGTGGTGGATATTGGTGGTGGATCAACCGAATTTATTATTGGTGAGGGGTTTGAGACTAAGGTATTACGCAGTCTACAAATGGGCTGTGTGAGTTACACCAATCGATTCTTTAAACAAGGTGAAATCAAAGTAAGATCCTTTAATAAGGCCATTACCAGTGCTCAACAAGAATTGGAGATGATTGATAAAAATTATAAACAGATTGGTTGGAATACCTGTATTGGCACATCAGGCACCATTAAAATAATTATCGAGCTAGCTGCTCAACTAGATAGTACAAATAGAGAAAACCATGTCTGTCTAACCGACTTGCTCACATTGAAGGATTTGTGTTGTGCGGCTGGCAATAGCAAAGATTTGCAAATTGAAGGTCTGTCTGATGATCGCCGTCCTGTATTTGTCGGTGGTTTAGCTATTTTAATTGCCGTATTCAAAAGTTTGAATATCCAGGAAATGGAGTTTTCTCAAGATGCGTTACGTGAGGGAGTGTTATATGAAATGGAAGATCATTTAACCCATCCTGACATCCGGCAACGCAGTGCTGAAAGCTTAGCCACTCGTTACGATGTTGACGTGGAACAGGCAAAACGAGTGCTTGCCACAACCATGGAGCTATATAAGCAATGCAAAAAAGCATGGAAAATCGACAATAAAGAACTTAAAAACATGTTGGCTTGGTCAGCGTTATTACATGAGGTAGGTTTACAAATTAATACCCGCGGTATTCAGCGCCACTCAGGGTATATATTACAAAATATCGAATTACCTGGATTTGGACAGGAACAACAAAATTTATTGGCCACGTTAGCTAGGTTTTATCGCAAGAAAATCAAAGTAGCGGAAATACCTGAGTTTACTCTCTTAGCACAAGAGCAAGTGTACAGGCTTATTGCGTTATTACGTTTAGGTGTGCTGCTGAACATAAAACGCCAAGACGATATTTTACCCGAGATGTCACTAAAGGCAGAGGGAGACAAGTTACACATTCAATTTCCCGACACCTGGTTAGAGCAAAAACCGGTATTCAGTGCCGATATTCAACGTGAAAGTGACTACATTCAAGAGCTCGGTTTAACCTTGAGTTACAACTAACAACACTGCACTAAGATTAAAAAGGGAAAAAGAACTCAAGCTATATGGAATAGTCAGTACCTAACCTGACAGAGAACTTTGTGCCATTTGCAGTCGTTGGGCAGAAGTTCTCTGACTGGCAGCTCTGAGCCTATCAACAGACAGTGGGAGGATTCGCTTTTCTAACCGTTTAAATACCAAGTACGCGCTGAAAGCAGACATCAAACAGGGTGTCTAGATAATTTCCCATACCCGTCCCAGGCCTGATGGCAGACCTGGTTAGAAGGGGCAATCATTCCGTAATTGTTACCATAAAACGAATATGAACAGCCGAAATAAATGTAGTTTAGTATTTTTCAGTGACATTGAACAATACCTGCGAGCCGACAAATGTGACAGAAAAACCGATAATACTCATGACTAAACTATGCTCTATACGCTACTTTAATTCCCCATGTGCTGAACGTTACGCCGCCACCCGCCCATCTGCCACCGGAATCCCTATAGAACCCATACATAGCAGTTAACCCCCCCGCGGTTTCCTCCATGAGAGATTATCCGTCGCCTGTCCGCAGGCAACGTGTTGAGAGGCATTTTTTTGAATGACAGGCAACCGATAATCTAAATCAAACCGGAAGTAAACTAAAACACAGCTACGTCCGCTTTGGTGACTCTTCGGATCATAGCAATGGATTGGCCGTTGAACCGCTTTTCGCTCTAAAGGGACGAAACCACAATAAATAGCTACGTCCGCTTTCTTGTTCTTGTAGGTTATCTGCACTCTGTCACCCTCATGAAGGCACAGCTTACTTCGCTGTTCATTGACAGATGGCGGATAATAAAAGAAGGACGGAACCGCGGTGGGTTAACTGCGATGTTTGGCTATGGGGATTTCGTTATTGAGTTGTTCGTGTGATACATCTTGGGTTGTTGCTATTAAATTTCTAGGCGTTGGTTTTTCGTTATTTTCCATTATCTTTGGCTTTTTCATTAAACGCTTATAGGCTGTAGTTGTTGTGTTTTATGACATTTCCACTTACTAGGCACGGCCTGTCCGTTATCGATTTTACGCGATAATCACGCCTGCTGTATGTTCTTTGATTGCTTAAATCATTTCGGTGGTGCTCTAGGTCGATATATCGGCTCTGTTATCGCCATTATTGTAAGCGGAGAATGACACTGACGACATGTAAATGGTGCCGGCGCCTCTTCACTTTCATTTGAGCAAACGACAGGCTCAGGCTCCGCGACCTTCAACAGTTTTCTAGCGCGTTTAAGCTTAGTTTGACTGCCAAGTAGTCCATAATGACGGATGCGGTGAAAGCCATTGGGCAATACATGTAGCATAAACCGGCGAATAAACTCGTCAGTTTCTACTCGCATCACTTTGTGCATATTGTTGCCTTTTCGCCGGTAGTCTTTGTATTTAAAATGGACATGATGTTCGTCCATTTTTTGCAAACGACTATTGGCAATCGCCACCCGATGCGTATATCTCGACAGATAAGCCAATACTGCTTTGGGGCCTGCGAAGGGACGTTTAGCATACACTACCCATTCTCTTTGCTGCTGGGCGCGTGTCAACGCATTGAATTTTGCTGGAACATTAAAGCTTGAGGTATCCAGTAGGTTGCCAAAACACTGTAACCGCTCATCTTTATACAACTGCCTCACGCCTTGCATGTAGAGCCTTCGGAACAAGCGAGATAAGACTCTAACGGGTAAGAAGAAGCCTCTATTACAGGATTTCCAACTGTGTTTATCAAGGCTTATTCCACCGCCGGGAACAATACAGTGAACATGAGGGTGATGCGTCATGGCTGAGCCCCATGTATGCAATACCATTGTGCTGCCAATATCGGCACCCAGATGTTTTGGGTCTCTTGCAATGGTGTTAAGCGTTTGCGAAGCTGCACTAAACAGTAAGTCATACATGTGCGCTTTATTATAAAACGCCAACTGCGCGACTTCCTCCGGCAGGGTAAACACCACATGGTAATACTCAACAGGTAGTAATTGTGCTTGCCGTGCTTTGAGCCATCTTTTTGCAGCCGATGACTGGCATTTAGGGCAATGCCTGTTCCTACAAGAGTTATATGCAATCAAGTCCGTTTCACACTTCCCACAGTGCAGTTGATGGCCTCCTAATTGCGCACTTCTACAGCGTTCAATCGCAGACATCACTTTGAGTTGGTGTAGACTCAGATGGCCTTGTTGTTTGGTTTTATACTGCGCACCATAAAACGAAATACGTCGGCCACCTCAAGTGCTGGCCTTGATGATGGATGATCCATAACACGCTACTCAATCTGATAGCGCATCAAGCGGACTCACCACCCTATGAAGCAACTTCGTCGCGACTTGTGTATACGTGACGGTTGTTTCCAGTTGGTTATGTCCTAGCAGCACTTGGATAACTCTAATATCCACATTCGCTTCTAATAGGTGCGTCGCGAAACTGTGCCGAAGCGTGTGCATCGATACATTCTTTGCGATACCGGCAGCTTCTGCTGCGGCTTTGCACCCTCGGCTAAGTTGTCTTGTGGATAGGTGGTTAACAGGTTGCTGTCCAGGAAAGAGCCATCCGCCATTTAACATCAAGCGCTTGGCGTGTGCATAACGCCACCACTGTCTTAACTGGCCTAACAACACTGGCGATAAAATCGCATTGCGATCTTTTTTCCCCTTCCCTTGCTCTACGCGTATCAGCATACGTTTACTGTTGATATCAGAGACTTTTAGTTTCACCACCTCACCAATGCGTAAGCCTGCACCATAAGCCACAGACAGCGCAGTACGATACTTAACACTGGTGGTTGCCATCATCAGTTGCTTGACTTCTTCAACACTTAACACGTTCGGTAACTTGCGAGGCTCAGGTACTGAACTCGTTTTACTGAGTACCTCAGGGCGTTTTAGTGCTTTACAATATAGGAACCTCAACCCTTGCAAAGTCGCATTCATAGTAATGTTAGACGTGCCGGTTTCCGCTAGCATTAACTGAAACTTCCTAAGCTCTTCAGCAGTCGCATCTTCTGGCGAACGCTTCAAAAAGGCAGCTAACTTCTTTACACCTCTGATGTATTGGGTTTGAGTTTTGGGGCTTAGCTTGCGCATGGTCATTTCTTCTATCATGCGCTGACGAAGGGGACTTACTGTTTCATTCTGTTGTGACATGAGGCCACTCCTAATCTGAATTCAGGGCGAAATTACCCTTTATTCAGATTAGTGGCAGTTTACAAACTTTGAAAATACTGACAATGCCGCAGCGGTAATACTACCGCGAGAGCGGTTTAGTCCATCTTGGGCAAAGCAGCCGTTCGGTTAAGTCAGATCCAACTGCTACAGTTCGCTCATTCGCAATTGAGTTGAATCACTCTAATTAGCCAATTTCTCCTGACCCATTTTTACTATTTGTTGAGAGATTTTTTTATTGATCCCCTTCACCAACACCCAACTGTGCCAGTAGAGTGTTTCAATAAGTTCGTGCTTGGGCGATATATTGATTAGTTCACCCTTGGCTAATTCATTTGCAATTTGTATCTTAGGTAATAAGCAATACGCCACGCCTTGTTTGGTTAACTCAACAAAAGCCTCAGATGAACGTACGCTATGACAGTAATATTCGCTTGCTGCTAAATTAAAATGTTTGGCAATAAAACGTACATGCATATCATCTTTGTGATCATAACTAATGGCTGGTGCCATTTTTAGTGACTCTTTATTCACGCCATTTTTAAAATACCTGTCTTTAAAATCTCTATTAGCAACAAGACAGTACTCCATTTTACCTAAACAAAAAGAACGATAACCTTTCAGCGGTTTTTCGATAACGCTGACAGCACCAATCGCTTCGCCTGTGCGCAACTTGTCTAGGGTGCGTTCTTCATGCTCAATCATTAAATTTAATTCAATCAGATGGCTCTGCAAGACAGGGGTGATCGCTTGAATAAACCAAGTGGCAATGCTGTCTGCATTGACCGCTAGTGACACTTTCACGGGCTTGAGTGGTTTATCGGGTGACAATACAGGGGCTAATTCATTTTCAAGTTGTTTGACTTTTTTAAAGTGACTGACCAATTGCTCACCAGCAGTGGTTAACTCTATAGGCTGACTGCGAATCAGAACCGGTTGGCCAATGTACTCTTCTAAACTCTTAATACGCTGAGATATTGCCGATTGAGAAATACACAGCTTATTCGCGGCTAACTCAAAGCTTTGGAATTCAATCACCTCTGTCAATGCAGAAAGTAATTTGTAATCAAAATTAGCCATGTTGTTCACTCCTTAATTACCACCGACGTTATAAGTTTAGCTAATGATAGTTAAAAATTATTAATTTTATTTATGGGCAAGTTTACAACAAACTAGCCGTCATTGTTTACCAAGTCACTTTTTAATTACGAGAACAACGACATGAGCTTATTAATATTAGCCAAAGGCTTTACCCTTACTTTAAGCATGATTGCGCCTATAGGCACGCAAAACTCTATGTTGCTGACGCAAGGCATTAGTAAAAATCACCATAAAATGACTGCTGGTTTGTTTATGCTTTACGACGCGATTTTAATTTCGATAGGGGTGTTAGGTGGAAGTTTAATTTTATCGAGTAGCGATACCTTATTTACCTCACTAACGTGGGGAGGCATCATATTTCTGGCGGCTTATGGTGGCTTATCCATGAAGTCAGCGTTCAATCAAAAAGTTGATCAAGATGATCATATAACCAATAAAAAGTCAGTGAAGTTAATAGTCGTCACTAGCTTGGCGGTCACTTTTTTAAATCCTCATGCTTACATAGATACCGTAATGGTGATTGGCAGCGTGGGTGGCCAATATACGGGTAATGCTAAATTATTCTTTCTTGTTGGGGCTGTGCTTGGATCCGTTGTGTGGTTTTCGCTTTTAGCCACTGGCGCCGCTAAATTTTCATCCTACTTAGGAAAACCAAAAGTAAAACGTATTATCGATATGCTGATTGCTTTGGTTATGTGGGTAATTGCTTGGTCACTGTATAATTCATGGTTAGCTAGAGGGGTAATTGAATAGGCTGATTTTTCAAGTATTCATCGAATATAAGTGGTGGGGAAACCGTATTGTCTACCCGCACTTGATTTTGCAATAGCGTAGTCAAAATACCAGGAGATTATGTTTTACGGCCTATTCTTTTTGCTGCTAAAAATTATGCTTTTTTGTGTTTTTAAACAAATGGTAAAAATTTTACTTTCTTCTTTTATATCAATCACGTAGTCTACTTCTCGCGCGATTAAAGACAGGCTTTTTCGTGCTGTTACGGAATATTATTAGTATAAAGAGGAATTTATGGAAAATACCGAAACTAGCGTTACCCCGTCAGTAGACAATTACTCAACCACACATATTTCTGGTGTGAAATTTCATGGCCAAGCAGGAGAGTTTTTTTCTATCTGGATCGTGAATTTATTACTTTCAATCGTTACCTTAGGCATTTATTCAGCTTGGGCTAAAGTGAGAACCAACCGTTATTTCTATTCAAATACAGAAATTGATGGACATAGATTTTCTTATTTAGGTGATCCAATCCAAATATTAAAAGGTCGGATTATTGGTGTAATACTGTTTGGCGCGTATTTTTTAGCGTCGGCTTTTAGTCCAATAGCGGCTTTAGTTATCATGTTGTTATTGTTGGCTGCCACACCATTTTTAATTTGCTTGAGTATTCGATTTAAAATGAGAATGACAGCTTATCGCAATGTCAGGTTTAATTTTAACGGTAGCTATGGTGAAGCCTTTGTAATGTTTATAGTACTGCCTATTGCTTCGATATTTACTCTTTATTTAAGGCTATGTTTGTATTAACTGTTGTTGAACACTAAACATACTGTTTTTATTGAACTTTTCATCATTGTCCAAATATCTAAACCATCCTAAATAATGATCTAGATATTTTGTGGCCACTCCG
>Ga0105350_10000868_pt1 | contig 19995 bp, 21 predicted proteins | sample EN1Hudsemesocosm_FD_83506 | JGI IMG/M metagenome (GOLD analysis project Ga0105350, IMG submission 83506) | Methane-oxidizing microbial communities from mesocosms in the Hudson Canyon - EN1E Hudson Canyon | ecosystem: Environmental > Aquatic > Marine > Cold seeps | place: Hudson Canyon... | reverse complement strand
CATTAACCTTTGGTTGGGATGCAGATCAGGCAACACCGCCATTGTTACACCTCTTTGCAGGTGCAACAATGCTAGGTGCTTTCTATATTGCCACAGACCCTGTTACCTCCGCAGTGAGCCCTCAGGGTAAGCTTATTTATGGCGCAGGTATCGGTATTCTCACTTATGTTATTCGGGCCTATGGCAGCTACCCAGATGCCATTGCATTTTCAGTATTGCTAATGAATTTTGCAGCCCCGCTGATTGATACCTACACCCAACCACGCACCTACGGCTATGCAAAAGCCAAACGTGGCGCAAAGGAGGCTGAATAATGGATTCTTTAAAACAATCTATTGTTAAATCAGTTATTGGGCTTGGGCTGTTCGCCATTATTACCTCAGGTTTAATCGCTACTACGCAATCGCTCACTAAAGAAACCATTGCTGTACAGATTAAAAAAGCACAATCTAAAGCCTTGATTCAAATTGTGCCTCTTGATGAACATAATAACGACCTGCTATCTGATACCGTTCATTTAGATGAAGGGGGCTTACTGGGCCTCCCTAATAGCGCAGATGCTTATATTGCGCGTCACGATGACAAGGCCGTCGCCGTTATTCTTCCGGTTATTGCCGCCAATGGCTATTCTGGCCCGATTAAAATGATAGTGGGTATCGACATATCAGGTAATGTTAAAGGGGTCAGAGTTGTCGGCCACAGAGAAACACCTGGACTTGGAGATAAGATAGAAATCAAAAAGTCTGACTGGGTTATGCATTTTAATGGCAAGTCTCTCGCCAGCCATACAGATGATCAATGGAAAGTTAAAAAAGACGGCGGTGATTTTGACCAGTTAACCGGTGCAACCATCACCCCTCGTGCGGTGGTTTCTGGCGTGCATAACGCGCTACTATTTTTCAAACAGAACCAACATATTCTTTTTAATAAAGGTGATTCAAGTGGCCACTAGCAGCTATAAAGAGATTACCCTTAATGGTTTATGGAAGAACAACCCTGCCTTAGTTCAGTTACTAGGCTTATGCCCTCTTCTGGCCGTTACCGGCACCGTAGTTAATGCGATGGGCTTAGGTTTAGCAACGACCATGGTTTTGCTAGGTTCAAATATCGCCGTTTCAATGATTCGAAACTATGTACCTGAAACCGTTCGCCTTCCCGCCTTTGTAATGATCATTGCCTCACTGGTAACCTGTGCCGAACTGCTTATGCAGGCCTACACCTACGAACTTTATGAGATTCTGGGCATTTTTATTCCGCTTATTGTTACTAACTGTGCCATTTTAGGCCGTGCTGATGCTTTTGCCTCTAAAAACTCCATTTTACCCTCTGCGCTAGATGGCTTGATGATGGGCGTTGGTTTTACACTCATTTTGATGCTTTTAGGCGCACTAAGAGAAGTCGTTGGTCAGGGAACCCTATTCACAGGTATGGATCTGTTATTTGGTGAAAGTGCCAAGAGCTGGCAAATAATAGTATTCAGTGACTACCCTGATTTTCTTTTTGCGATATTGCCTCCGGGTGCCTTTGTAGGTATGGGAATATTAATTGCGCTGAAGAATATTATTGATGACCGTATTAAAGCCCGAGAGCAAAGCGACACTCAAGAATTGATAGTGGGTGGCAGCAAACGCGTTAGAACCACTGGTACGATTTCTTAATAAAGAATTATTTATTATGAACAAAGAAATCCGAGCTCAGATATTCCAACGCTTTAAAGCAGATAACCCAAAGCCTGAGACCGAGCTCAATTACAGCACCCCTTTTGAGCTGCTTATTGCGGTTATTTTGTCAGCTCAGGCAACAGACAAAGGGGTTAATAAAGCCACAAACATACTCTACCCTGTAGCCAACACTCCAGAGGCTATTTACGCGCTTGGGCTCGATGGTTTAAAGAGTTATGTTAAGACTATTGGCCTATACAATACCAAAGCAGCCAATATCATAAAGACCTGCAAAATTCTGATTGATGAACATGATTCAGAAGTTCCCAGTAACAGAGAAGCCTTGGAAGCACTACCTGGCGTCGGTAGAAAAACAGCTAACGTAGTGATGAATACTGCCTTTGGTATGCTGACCATGGCTGTAGACACGCATATATTCAGAGTATCTAATCGAACTAAAATTGCAGCGGGTAAGAACGTTGTTGAAGTTGAAAAGAATTTATTAAAGCGCGTGCCTAAAGAGTTTTTGCTAGATGCTCACCACTGGTTGATTCTTCACGGTCGGTACATTTGCACCGCCCGTAGCCCTAAATGTGGCGCCTGTATTATTGAAGACCTTTGTGAGTTTAAAGATAAAACAGAATATTAAGATTACTCTCTATTGTTCTCTACTATTTTCTATAAGTTCTATCAGCCTAGTTAAAAACCTTCTCTTTAATCAACTCTACACTTTCATCAATATGTGAATGTAGATTAGCCTGAAAGTTATCTGACAACGATATCAACTGCCGACGACCATCATTAACATCATTGTTTTTATAAAAAACACCCTCTTCAATTAAGGTGTTAATACGCGCATTTATTGTTGATTTAGCCGAAGGCACGCTCACGTAAAGATCAGACACAGGAAGTTTTTCATTTCTTAATTGAGACTTTGCCACTAAGAAAATAAGGAACCAGCTTAGGTCTTCCCCGTTTGTGGTATTAGCTAGTGACTTTCTTTTTCCATACTCCGCCAGAAAGAAGTTCATGTAATCTAAGCGGGTAATGCCGTTACCTTTGGATACTCGAAATCCTTCTTCATTTTTCCGAATATGGTGTATGGCCGATACAATAATCTCAACGTAAGAATTCACACTTGAAGTTGCTGGCTTGTTGATATCAAAATCTTGACTAAATGAGTCAGTAATGGCTTGCGCTATTGAGTCAAGCTGACGCTTCATATAGCTTGATGTTTTTTTCTTTCTTGCAAGGAGCGATGTTACGTAAGCAGATAATAAATTCAAATCAACAGGCTTCAAGAAACAGTTATCTGCCCCTGACTTAAGTCGGTCAATTATCCCTTGGTCATCAGCATATGCACTAATAAAAATAAAAGGAATAATCGATATATCAGAATCCGAATTGCGTACGGTCTTCAACAATTCATCACCATCCATCATAGGCATTTTTACATCACATATAATGAGGTCTGGACTTTCTTTTTTGATGATATCTAAGCCAGAAATACCATTTTCAGCTTCAATAACGTCATAACCGTCCATGGTCAAACTTTCTCGAATAACCTCTCTATGAACAAGGTCATCATCAATAACAACAACTTTCAATTTAACTTCCTGTAGTAAGAAACAATAGCAAAAAACAAGTAATAGGTACGGCAGGCTAGTATGGGTATGAACCTGCATGCTCTGCAAGGTGTTTTTGGTATGAAATTTGAACTTTTTTTTCCATATATTTCGTGCTGTTATCTAATAAAATATGACGCTATAAGTCAGTAATGGCAAGCATTTAAGTAATTCGCAACACAGGCCAAGCATAACACCTATAGTGATAGGCTCAATTAACACTTCGTGCTACACCAATAAAGCATACAAACTAATTAATACGATTATATTTTTTTAGGATATCCTTATATACACCATTCACTTTAATTTGTGCCATATGATTATTAAACTTTTCAATGAGCTCTACTTTGGTTCCTTTTTTTGCCGCAATGTAAAGATCAGCCTCTAACAAAGGAGTCGGCAACGCCTCTATCTGCACAGGGTAATTCATTACCTTGGTTAAACTCGGAACAGAAAGTTCGTTACCCACGACAGTATCCAGTCGGCCTGTTTTAAGTAATGTATAAAGCTGTTTCGTCTCACCAACTACAGGTGTAAACAACTGAGTATTTTTGGCTTGATCAAATTTCGACCCATAACTCCATCCCAATTTCACCCCGACCCTTTTACCTTTTAAGTCATTGACCGAGCTAAAAGGAAATATATGACCTTTGCTGACAAAGAGCATTCTCTTCTCAATATAAAACGAGGAAGAATAATCGAATATTTTCTGGCGTTCTTCATTTCTAAGAATACCAACAACAATACCCTGCCCCTTACTAGCAGAAAGCAACGCTCGCTTAATGGGATAAGATTTTGTTTCATATGCGCCCCCCATATCGTCAAAAATGGCAGTTACAACATCAATGAACAAGCCTTTAAGCTGTCCATCGTCCAAATAACAAAATGGTGGAAAATCATCATAAAAAATCAAGGTTTCTACATCACCCTCAGCTCGACAGAGCATGCTATGACAAGACAATAGCAATGTAATAAGGCTGAAAGAAATAGTGCGAGCTAGTTTAAACATTATATTCCCTATAAGTGCTAGGCTCTTCAGCCACCCACTTATTAATGTATCTATCCATTCTTCTATTTACCTATTAAAGAATAGACACAATAGTCTAACTTGCTCAAAAGATTGGTTTTTTTATGGAATAATTTGGTATGAAATATAAACTATTTTTTTACTGGGCAAGCCTATGGATTATTTCTTAAGACGTGTTTCCAGATATTTCCCAAAGGCCTCTTTGCGTTTATATTCTGGGTGCTCTTTTTCTAGCGAAACACAAGCATCAAAATATCCTTTTGCTTCAGACAGGGCTTTATCACTCCGCTTTCCTGACTCAATCAACTTAAGCATTGCCTGAATAGCATTAAGGTTTATAGCCGGATGCTGCGGGTACAAGCTCAAAGCTTCACGAAATGAACTGATAGCGCTTTCATAATCACCCTCATCATATTGTTTTTTACCTTGACGATTTTTCTCTGTGATAATAATTCTTTGATGATGAGGTAAAGGGATATCTAAAATTGCCTGAACACGGTCAACCAGTGCTTTATTAGATTTATGATCTTTCATAAGCTTGCGTAATATACTTTCGGCACCCGGTCGGTCATCTGCAAACAACTTGGTTTCGGCTATATCAATAAGCAACTCAGTATCATCACCCAGAAGTTCTTTATGACGTTCAAGGGTCGCATCAATAATCGCAATAGTTTCTTCGGCATCACCTTGTTTAAATTTATCAAGGGCTCGGTAGAGTGAGTCATTCACCTTAAGTGACTCAGCATCTTCAAATTTTACCAAGCCATCTTTAATTACTTTTCGACCTTCCTGAATTTGCTCTCTGATTTTTTTACTGTCAGATTCAAGCTCAATGAATTTTCTTAAGGTTCGTGAAAACGCTTCATATTGTTTCTGTGATTCTTTCAATGTGCCTTTAGCCAACTTAAGTACCGAGCGGTTTGCTTTAACCGCCGTTTCAAGATCTCCCACATCAACACTTAGCTCACCTAACCAACGCTGCCTTTCAATACTCATAGGAGAAAGCGCAATAGATTTAACCACCTCCAATTGCGCCTCTTTTTTTCGGCCTTCTCGAAGATGACATACAGCTAAGCTATCGATAGCCGGCACAGCAAGACCATTATTAGCAATAATTTGTTCAAATTCTACAATGGCTTGATTAACATCACCCATTTCAGCAATACAGCGGGCGCGCCCTATTTGAGCCCACGTTTGAACGTGTTTCTCTAGTGCAATATTAAACAGTGACAGTGCTTCTTCGTAAGATTTAAGTTCATAAAGCACCCCTGCTTTTTTCCGTAAAGCCAGGTTGCTATATTTAGGTTGGTCAGCACGAATTTGGTCTGCAATAGAAAATGCAGCAACATAATCTTTTTTATCTAATGCGCTACCGTAGTCTTTAAACACTCCTTGCTGATGTACCAAGCGGGTAATTCGATTTTTAAAGTCGCCTTGTGTAAATGGCTTGGCAATGTACCCATCAGGTTCGCATTCAATGGTGCCCAAAACAATATCTTTGGTGCGCTCTGCAGACACAACAATAAACAAGGTGGTATGGCTAAGCCGATCAATATGTCGTAAGTCACGCAGAAGCTGCTGACCATTGAGGCCGTCACCTAAATTAAAATCGCAGAGAACAAGATCATATTTCTTGCGAGCCAATAATATGAACGCAGACTGATAGTCACTGGCTGTATCTACTTGTTTGGCCCCTAACGACATTAACATGTTGCGCCCAATGGCAACGGCCGCCCCCATATCATCAATAACTAGGGCACGTTTACCATGAAGTAAGGGTTTTGCTGAAGATTGCTTGCTGCTCATAGTTTTTCACATTCAAACCTAACAATATTAATAGCTTAGCATTTAAGTGACTTTATCACTGTTTAAATGCTAGTTTTGTTTGAAGTGGAAGCTTTGATGTAGAGAGGCTACGATTTAGTGCTTGCCTGATAATAAGGCAATACTCTTGATCTGAGCGTATACCGCCTGCCCTTTTTTTAGGTTAAGCAAAGCCGCTGATTTTCGTGTAACACGAGAGAGCAAGGTCACGCCTCCTACGCTTAGCTTCACGATCATCTCTGATGCATTTTCCGAAATAATATCCTCAACAATTGAAGGAAATATATTAAGAATGCTTGTACCAGACTGGTGCTCCAGCGTAATACTTACATCTCGCGCAACAAGCCTTAACCTTACCGGAAGCCCCACTGCCAAGGCCTTACGCGCCACTGTAAAGCGGCCACCAGAAAAATCAAGATAGGTAAGGTTATATTCTTCGTCATGCTCTGCAACGGTGGCATGAATAAGAGAGGCCGCATCATCACCATGAGCCAGGGGGAGATCAAGCCGGGTTAGCATTTCGCTGGTCGCGCCCTGGGCAGTAACCTGGCCATTCTCAAGCAAAACCAGATGATCAGCCAAGCGAGCCACTTCATCTGGCGAATGACTTACATAAATAACAGGAATATCCAGCTCATCATGTAGCCCTTCAATATAAGGCATGATTTCGCGTTTGCGATTTAAATCCAAAGCTGACAAGGGTTCATCCATTAGCAAAATCTTAGGATTAACACTGAGTGCACGGGCAATAGCGACTCGTTGTCGTTCACCTCCTGATAATTGGTCTGCACTTCGCTCAAGCAAGGCTCCAATACCTAGCAACTCAATGGCTCTATCTAAGGAAACCTTTCTATCAGGTGTCGACACCCGCTTCATACCATATTGTAGATTCCCTTTAACCGTTAGATGTGGAAACAGGCTTGCTTCTTGAAAAACATAAGCCAAAGAACGTTTATGAGTCGGGACACAATGACGACCTTGCTGCCAGGTCATATCACCCACTTTTAAATAAGCGCCGCGACACGGTTCTAAGCCGGCTATAGCTCTAAGCAATGTCGTTTTTCCACAACCGGAGGGGCCAAATATAGCGGTAACACCTTTGTCAGGAATACTGAATTCAACATCCAGAATAAAATTTTTCTTTCTAATCTTGAATCTAGCTTCAATGGTCATGGCGGCTCACTTTGAAATGCCCATTGAGCGCATATACAGTCATTAATAGTGTGAATGAGAGCAGCAACAAGCCGCCGGACAACCAGTGAGCCTGCGTATACTCAAGGGACTCTACATGATCATAAATAGCGATAGACAATACCTGAGTCTCTCCCGGAATATTGCCACCGATCATTAACACTACCCCAAATTCACCCACAGTATGAGCAAAGCCAAGCACGGCGGCAGTAATAAAACCTGGTCTGGCTAAAGGAACAGCAACAGTAAAGAAACGATCTAAGGGGGAAGCACCCAAGGTTGCCGCTACCTCTAGAGGGCGTCGACCAATAGCTGTAAAAGCATTTTGTAAGGGCTGAATCACGAAGGGCATAGAATAGAAAACAGAACCAATGACCAAGCCTGAAAAGGTAAATGCCAGAGAGTGAATGCCTAAGCTCGACATGAGTTCACCCAAAGGCCCCTTAGGACCAAGGAGAATGAGCAAATAAAAACCCAATACAGTAGGAGGCAACACCAGTGGAAGAGCAATAATCCCTTCCAATACAAACTTGAATCGCCATCTTGTGCGTGACAACCACCATGCCAAAGGTGTACCTAACAACAGTAATATAAGTGTTGTTAACCCTGCTAGCTTAAGCGTAACTACAAGAGCCAAAACATCTGATTCAGTCAACATCACGGCGTGCTATACCCGTACGCTTGAATGATGGACTGCGATGCCTCGCTCTTTACGAATGAAAGGAACTCCCTAGCAATCGGGTTGTCTTGCAACAGTACCGCTTGTTGCAAGATGGGCGTGTACAGTTGTTTAGGAATTAGCCATAAAGAGCCCGCTATTTTTTGCTCAAACTGTTCTGGTTTCTTTATTTGGGAGTAGGCAATAAAACCCAACTCGGCATTACCACTTTTAACAAACTGAAAGGTTTGACCTATATTCTCACCACGCACAAGACTTGCTTGCTTTGCAGACCATAACCCCATCGTCTGAAGAACCTCTTGGGCAGCCTTTCCATAGGGCGCAAGCTTTGGGTTGGCAATAGCAAGATGACGATACCTTGTACTTTCAAGCACTTTACCATTAGCGTCTATGTAATCGGTTTCTGGACTCCATAAAACAATATGGCCTATAGCGTAAGTGAAACGACTGCCCGCTACCGCATCCCCCTCCTCTTCAAGCCGAGTTGCGCGTTCAGCATCGGCTGAGAAAAAAGCATGAAAAGGCGCACCATGTTTGATTTGTGCATAGTGTTTGCCGGTTGAACCGAAAATTAATGTAATAGTATGATGTGTGTTAGCCTCAAAACGTTTCGCAAGGCTTTTCATTGCTGGACTAAAATTACTGGCAACGGCCACACGAATTTCACCCGATGCCACATGCCCAGAGTAGAGCATAAACAGACCGATGGTGGCGAATAGATAAAATGATCGTGCTAGCTTCATTAAGACCTTCATCTTCAAATTAACAATGACGACATAATACGCTAAAGCAACAAAAAAGGCCGCGCGAATTTTAACATAAGCGCAGCCTTTTTCGTGTAATCTTTTAGATTAGCTTCCTAGCATAGACTCTTTCAAACCTTCGTGAGCTGGCTCTTCAGACAACCAGATACCGAATAAAGCTTTCTTGAATTCCATGTTGCTTTTGATTGTATCTTTTAGTTTACCGTTCTTGTAAACCTCAACACCTGTTCCCGGAAGATAAACGATATCGAAAATGTCATTTTCCTGGATTTCTTCTTTGAAAACATCCATAAATGCATTTATTTCAGTCTGGATAGGCTTAACATTACCATTGGTAGCGTTTTCAAAACCTTCTGTAGTTGCGCTAGTCATTTTATCACTGGTGATTAGACCAGATACCATGTGTAGTTTAAGCGCCATAGGCTCATCAGCAACAATGATTGCGTTTGCATCATTGGCTGTCTTTTGAAGGTAAAGGCCACCTACATAGATATCCATAAATAACTTAGTACGGATACCCGCGCCATTAAGTGCAAGCTGTGCTTCACCTGCTTTGATTGAATCTGGAATCTGAATGCCAGCCACTTCTTTAGCGAAAGACATTTGTGTGAACCCTAGAACTAGTACCATTGCTGTAATTAATTGTTTCATTTTACCTTTCATCCCTAATTGATTATTTTTTTAGCCCCGAAATCTTGGTGAACCGCTTCAGGATCAAGTTGATTATACTGCGCAATAATTCTCATACAATTGGAAAATCATCAAATGGACGACTATTTCACATTAGAGCAGACATAAAAAAACCACGTTTTTAACAATCCGTTTAGATCACTAAAAATGTGGTTTTTTTAGAATATTTGCTCTAGTTATTTAAGCAAATACCTCTTTATTTATCTATTTATCTATTTATTTATTTATTTAAATAAGGTCTCACCAGTTAAGCCTTGCTTCTCAAGAATATCTCTAAGACGCTTAAGCGCTTCAACCTGAATTTGTCTAACTCGCTCTCTGGTTAAGCCAATTTCTCGTCCTACTTCTTCCAGTGTGCTCATTTGATAACCGCGGAGACCAAAGCGTCTCGCGAGCACTTCTTGCTGCTTACCTGATAACTGGTCTAACCAAGTATCAATATTGCCTCTTAAGTTGCTATCCTGAAGCTGCTCCGCAGGATCAGCCGCCGCTTCATCTGCAACGGTATCTAGTAAACATTTATCGCCATTTCCACCTACAGGGGTATCAACGGAAGTGATACGCTCGTTAAGACCCAGCATTCGCTTAACATCTTCGACAGGCTTATCTAATAAATCTGCAATTTCTTCTGCAGTTGGCTCATGGTCGAGTTTCTGAGTCAATTCACGCGCGGCTCTCAAATAAAGATTAAGCTCTTTAACAACGTGAATAGGGAGGCGTATGGTGCGAGTCTGATTCATGATCGCACGTTCGATGGTCTGTCTTATCCACCAAGTGGCATAAGTAGAAAAGCGGAAACCTCTTTCTGGGTCAAATTTTTCAACCGCTCGAATTAAGCCTAAGTTCCCTTCTTCAATAAGGTCTAGCAGTGTTAACCCTCGGTTAACATATCTTCTTGCGATTTTAACAACAAGACGTAAATTACTTTCTATCATGCGCTTACGGCCAGCTTCATCACCTTTTTGAGCTAGTCGTGCGTAATATACTTCTTCTTCTGGTGTAAGTAGTGGTGAAAAACCAATTTCATTCAAATAAATTTGAGTAGCGTCTAGCTGGCGATTGCCTTGTGATTCAGCAGAGTATTTTGATGCCCTTTTCCTATCAATTGGCGTTACAACACTGCTACTTGATTCGGATTTTTTACTGCGTTTTTTGGTACCAGTACCACTGGTTTTACTTTCAAACGCGACTTCTTCTATGAGTTCTTCTCTTTCTGCTGACATAACACTTGCCCTGCTTTCTGCATTATTTCTCACGCCTTCAAACAAGTGCGTCGAAATAACCTAGTTGTTTTATGGACTACCCTGTTTGGTCATACGATATAACGATAACCAAACTTCTTATTTTTGCTTAAAGTCCTTTTAGGTTTTTATCCTGATTAGGCTCCCGTTTTAAGCTATCGCCTTTTAGGCAAATAACTCAAAGGGTTAACCGGTTTTCCATCTCTTCGTATTTCGAAATGAAGTTTTACCCGGCTTGTTCCAGTATTCCCCATTTCAGCAATTTTTTGGCCTGCTTTTATTCTTTGACCTTCTTTTACCAGAATTTGTTCATTATGCGCGTAGGCACTTAGGTAATGTTCGTTATGATTTATAATTATTAACTTCCCATACCCAAGTAATCCGCTTCCGGCATAAACCACTTCACCACTGGCTGCTGAAAATACTGAATCACCTAATTTACCGGCAATGTCGATACCCTTATTAACTTTGCCCGTACTGTCTCTCGACTTAGTACCTTTCGGTTTAGTATACGTTGCAATAATAGCGCCAAGATGAGGCCATCGCCATTTCACACCCTTGACGCTCTTTGTTTTTCTGCTACTAGAAGTCTTTTTGCCGGAGGTCGAAGTAACCTTATTTTTTGTAGGGTTTGTTTTTTTCTTTGACGTTTTGTTTTTTGATGATGAAGACTTATATGCACCACTCGAAACAGTACCACGCAGGTCTAATCGAATACGCTGTCCATATTTAATCGTATAAGGTGGTTTAATTTTATTTGCAGAGGCCAATTCCTTGTAATCTCTGCCGTAGCGCCATGCGATGGAATATAAAGTTTCTCCTTTACGCACGCTATGAGCACCAAAATATACCGGCGGATTGAAGTTTTGGTCATTATATATATCACTTGTATTACAAGCAGATAAGATAAGTGAGAAGAAGGATACAATCAAAAAACGAAGACACGACGCACTAAGTCGCCGATAAAATAGGCTACTGACTGGATATTTACTAGTCGTCTTTAATCGATACACAATAATTTTATATACTATTAATTAAGATACATATACCAATAAAGTATATAAGGAATCAATCAATATTAAGAAACTACGCTAACCTATTATTCTAGCAAACTATTTTAATTCAGCCACACGGTAAAAATGGTTACCTATTCCTTTTCGTGTTACTAAACGGAACACCATAAAGTAACACACGGTTCACATTTTTAGTGTCGACTACGCCCGCTATTCACTACGAGTCCGGCCTAACTGCTCCAATAACAAAACAACAACAATGCCGCACACAAGAGAAACAATAGCCCAGCCAAGATAAGCGGAATGCCCGGTTAACATCTCATATTGCTCAGGTAAAATATTATTTTGAAGAAGAGGTACTTGCTCTCCATGGCTATTCAGGCGAAAGCTTAGGGTCTCTTTCCATGGCCATACTTTATTAAGCGCGCCAATCATAAAGCCTGTTAATACTAATAAGGTGTAGTCATGAAAACGCTTAAACGCCCATGCCAATATATTAGCAATCGTAAGAAGCCCGACTACACATCCCCCAGCAAAAACTGCAAGTACAGATACATCCAGTGACTTGACTGCATCTAAGATAAAGCCATACATACCCAGCAGCAATAATATAAAGCTGCCGGATATACCAGGAAGTATCATTGCACAAATAGCCAGACAACCAGCAAAGAACACGTTAACCGTTGTTGCTTCAACTTCTGCTAACGAAGCATTCCCAAGACTCCAGGCAACTGCAACCCCTACTATAATAGGAAGTGCATTGATTAAACGCCATATTTTAACTTGTTGACTCACATGCCAGACAGACGCCAGCACAAGTCCAAAGAAAAATGACCATAACATCTCAGGGTAAGCGACCAGCAAATAGCTAATTAGTTTAGCCAGCGAAAACACGCTAAAAAGTATTCCTGAAAATAGCGTGAGTAGAAAAGTGCCATTAATAGAGTTCCACGCGGCCGCAAAACCCTGCTCCTTAAGTGTAACCAGGGTTCGCCATGAAACAGACTGAATAGAATTAATTAGCTCTTCATATATACCTGTAATGAAAGCTATGGTGCCCCCTGATACTCCGGGAACAATATCTGCGGCTCCCATTGCGGCACCTTTAAAAAATAATAACGCTTTTTCTTTACTCAAAATACATTTCCATAGCTAACGAATTACACCACCCAGAAGTGGTACAAAATATACGGGCTCAATCACTCTGTGATCAAAGTTATTCCCTCTACGTGTTACCACTGTAAGTTCCTGCTTATCACCACCCACTGGAATAACCAGTCGACCGCCATCAGCAAGCTGCCTCAATAACTCTTCGGGTATTTCACTAGGGGCTGCTGTTACAATAATACCGTCATAAGGAGCGGCTTCTGGCCAGCCCATGCCACCATCCGCATGACGAGTTCTGACATTACGCAAGCCTAGCTGCCTTAAACGCTGCTTTGCTTTTTCTTGTAGCGGTCTAATTCTCTCTACACTAAAGACTTCATTAACTAACTGAGCCAAAACAGCTGTTTGAAAGCCAGAACCGGTTCCCAACTCAAGCACCCGTGAAGGCTTTGACTCAAGTAGTATCTCAGTCATCCTTGCAACAATATAGGGTTGAGATAGGGTTTGGTTATGCCCAATAGGCAGAGCCGTATCTTCATAGGCTCTATGTGCTAATGCTTCATCAAGAAAAATGTGTCTGGGCGTATCTGCCATGACCTCCAACACATCTTCATTTTTTATGCCTTCATCCCGAAGTCTTTGAACCAAGCGCATTCTTGTGCGCCTGGACGTCATCCCTATCCCCTGTAAATGTAATGACTGGTTCACTTCATCCCCTTAAGCCAGTGGTTTATATCACTGATTGCATCATAACAAGTCATGTCTATATGTATGGGTGTTATTGAGACATAACCCTGTGCGACTGCATAAAAATCGGTTCCTTCCCCTGCATCATCTCCTTCACCTGCCGCGGCAATCCAAAATCTATCTTTACCTCTTGGGTCTTTTACTTTTTGAGGCGCTCCGCTTTGTTCGCGGTGCCCAAGCCGGGTGACCTGAAACCCTCTTAATTCATCAAACCGTCTATCGGGTACATTAATATTCAATAGGGTTCTGGGGCCTACAGACAATGGAGAGCCGCTAGCAAGTAACTGTGATACAACCTTAGCCGCCGTTGTATAATAATTATTACCCGCATTCACCAAAGAGACGGCTATTGCCGGCTGCGATAAAAACCGCCCTTCCGTTGCAGCGGCAACCGTACCTGAATAAATAACGTCATCACCCAAATTAGCATGACTGTTTATTCCGGAAACCACTCGATCAAACTCAATATCAAAAAGACGATTAATAGCCAGGTGAACACAATCCGTAGGTGTGCCATCAATACAGGCAAAACCATTCTCAAGAAAAGTGGGATGCAAAGGACGGCTCAGCGTAAGAGAATTACTGGCGCCACTGTGATCTCTATCTGGCGCAGAGACTCTTGTTGTTGCTATCTGACGCAACTCTTTTTCCAGAGCAATAATACCCGGGGCATTAATTCCGTCATCATTTGATATTAATAGATTCATTATTTTTCTTTTTCTATATAAACATGCTAACTGAAATACCGAAGCCCTTCTGTCATCCTCGCGAAGGCGGGGATCTAGTACTTTACTGCTATTCCGAGCTATGGATTCCCGCCTTCGCGGGAATGGCAGTATTCACTAAATAAAAACTAATAAGTACGTTCAAAAACCCGGTAATTAACCACTTCATTTAACAAGGCAGTGGCAAACGAGCCCGTTGGTAACAAAAATTCGAGTTCGAGTGTATTACTCTCTAGTCTCCATGTCATATTTTTTGGCACAGCAGCCAGCAAACGTTCTTCCATTTTTAGGCGATTTGCATAAAGTCCTTCAGCTAACACGGTATATTCTTCGAATATCTGCTGCTCAAGTGGACTACAGCCAATATGATTTTCATCATGATCTCTAGGAAGTTCACCGTATAAAGGACCAGAAACAGGTGCTTCAAGCCAACTGTTATTTTTAATACGCTCAGCAAGCACACGATTGTATAAAAAGGAGCGAGCGGCTGAGAGATAAAACCCTCGTTTGTTTTTTGGGGCTTTAAAACGGCGTTCAAACATGGCCACGGCTTTATCTAAGTTAGCGCCATTACGACCAAAACGCTGCTCTCCAAAATAATTAGGAAAACCCCGTTCTTTCACTTGAGCCAGCGCGGCTTCTAACTCAGCCATATCGCCTTCAAGCTCGCGAATACACAGTGCAAACCGGTTTGCCTGGTGTTCTCCTCTTCTCAGCTTATGGCTATGCCTTTCGTGAGAAATTATTTGTAAGTGCTCATCATTAAGCTGCTGCCAATCTGGTTCGGCTTTATTTCCAAGATAAACACTAAACCACTGTCGAGTTACGGCATGGCGATCTTTTAAACCACTTAAGCCCACATCCATAGCTCTAACATCCGAGTGTTTGGCAATTTTACGAGCGATAAAATCAGTGTTTTCTCCCCGTTTTTCAACAAATAACCAAACATGCTCCCCTTCTCCTGTAAGAGAGACATCCATTATTTCTTCAACAAAAAAATCTTCGTCTTTGGTTCTTATTACACCTTTGGCGCTTACATTTTTATTGGCAGTAGGGAATGATAAAGTGAAATTGTAGTCAGTCATTAGCAGGTCATCACCAAACAGGTAGCAAAACAAGCGATCCCTTCTTTTCTTCCTGTAAAACCCAAGTGCTCTGTAGTGGTTGCCTTTACACTCACCGCACCAATAGAAAGGGATAAATCTTCAGAAATATTTTCTCTCATTGCTTGAATATGGGGTGCCATTTTGGGTAGTTGAGCAACAATAGTGCAATCTATATTGGATATGGCATAAGGCTGAATTAATTCCCCAACTTTTCTTAATAAAGCGCGACTATCAGCCCCGGCCCATTCAGCATCGGTATCAGGGAAGTGGTGACCAATATCACCCAAGGCAGCAGCACCTAAAAGAGCATCACAAAGCGCATGTAAAAGTACATCACCATCAGAGTGTGCTTTAAGCCCATGAGTATGAGGGATATGAGCACCACCGATTATAATTTCATTCCCTTCTTCGAAGGCATGAACATCATAGCCTTGCCCTACTCTAATCTGTCCTACTGAGGGTGCACTCATACTGTCTTATTCTCTTGCTTTGATAAATAGAATTCAGCGAGCTCGATATCACCAGGCTGAGTTATTTTTATATTATCGACATGTCCTTTCACCATCTTAGGCGTAAGCCCTTCTGCTTCTATGGCAGATGCTTCATCGGTGATTGCCAGACCTTTATTTAAGCCATTTTCCAATGCGCTCAACAGAGTTTGATATCTAAACATCTGGGGAGTATAAGCTCGCCATAATGTTGAACGGTCTATTGTAGCGACTATTTTATTACCGCCTACTTTACTACTCTCTACCTTTTTTACGGTATCGGTTACTGGCACACCTAAAATACCACCGACAGGGTGCTCTTCAAGCTGAGTGACCAGTGAATCAATATCCTTTAAAGAAATACAAGGCCTGGCCACATCATGCACTAACACCCAGTCATTAGGTTGAGCTTTATCTTTCAATGCACGCAAACCATTCAAGACGGTATCAACACGCTCACTCCCACCTTCATAGGTATGAATATTAGCATTTTGACTCAGCGGGAGCGATTTCCAATAAGGGTCAGAGAAAGATAACCCAACATACAAGGCTTTAAAATCGGGGTATTTAAGAAGTTTATTGAGAGTATGCTCAATGACTGTTTTTTCTGACAACTGCAAATATTGCTTAGGTCTATCGGCCTGCATTCGGGAGCCAATGCCGGCTGCGGGGATAATAACCCAGTAGCTTGGTTTCATAGTTTGAATGTCATATTTGGAGCCGTACTAACCAGCCAGTTTGTCATCCTCGCGAAGGCGGGGATCCATTGTTCCATAGTCATTTCAAGCCATGAATTCCCGCCTTCACGGGAATGACAGCTTTCTTTGTTATTTTTCATCAATAATAAGAAAGAATGTTTCATCTTTATGAATCATTCCTAAATGATTTCTGGCTCGCTCTTCTATGGCTTCATTTCCAGACTTAAGATCAATAACCTCTGCATCAAGAATTGCATTTCTGTCAGCCAAAGCCTGATTGGTCGCCTTTTGCTCTGCAATTTGCTGTTGCAGCGTCCATACCTGCGCATAACTACCCTCACCCACCCAGAGGCGGTATTGTAATACGGCAATAAAAATTGAGAGAGTCAGCCAAAGCCATTTCATAGCGTGTATCTAAATAGAGACTAATTATTATAATTAATTAAACGTACAGTATACGCTAAAACCAAGAAGGGACAGATTTTACTCTGCCCCAAACTTGTAGCTTAATATATGCGACTCAAAACCCATTGTAGAAGCGCCACTTTGGCGCGATAAATTTTCATTTAAGGCACCAATTGCGGCTTAGAGCCGTTCCTACATTAAACTCTTACGCCGCCCTTAATTTCGGATAAACCGTTATAAGGTGCTTTGCTACCCAACTGCTCTTCAATTCTTAACAAGCGATTGTATTTTGACACACGATCAGAGCGACAAAGTGAGCCAGTCTTAATTTGACCAGCACACGTACCCACTGCTAAATCAGCAATCGTTGTATCTTCAGTTTCGCCAGAACGGTGAGAGATTACTACCGTGTAACCTGCATCTTTCGCCATTTTGATTGCATCAAGGGTTTCTGACAAGCTACCAATCTGGTTAAACTTGATCAAGATTGAGTTAGCTATGCTCTTATCAATACCTTCCTGAAGAATACGAGTATTGGTTACGAACAAGTCATCACCAACTAACTGAACGAATTCGCCAGACTTCTTAGTTGAATATGCCCAACCATCCCAGTCACTCTCGTCCAAACCATCTTCAATAGAAACAATAGGGTATTTTTTGGTGAGGTCATCAAGGTAGTCAGAGAAGCCTTCAGCGTCGAATACTTTTCCTTCACCAGACAAGTTGTACTGCCCATTTTCGTAAAACTCAGAAGCAGCACAGTCAAGCGCTAGCGTAATATCTTTGCCTAATTCGTATCCTGCATCAGCAACGGCCTGCTTAATAACAGTTAAAGCCGCTTCATTTGACTCAAGATCCGGTGCAAAACCACCTTCATCACCCACAGAAGTACTTAGGCCTTTGCCTTTTAATACGCTCTTTAGTGCATGGAAAATTTCAGCACCGGCACGTAATGCTTCTGCAAACGTTGGCGCAGTAACAGGCTGAACCATGAATTCCTGAATATCAACGTTGTTATCGGCATGCTCACCACCATTGATGATGTTCATCATCGGAACAGGCATAGAGTATTGACCTGGCGTACCGTTCAAATCTGCAATGTGTACGTATAACTCAACACCTTTAGACTGAGCAGCGGCTTTTGCGGCTGCCAGTGAAACAGCAAGAATAGCATTCGCGCCGAGTGTTGCTTTATTGTCGGTGCCATCTAGCTCAAGCATTTTGTTATCAAGTGCTCGCTGGTCTGTTGCGTCCATTCCAAGTAATGCATCACGAATTGCAGTGTTGATTCCCCCAACCGCCTTTAATACACCTTTACCAAGGTAGCGAGACTTGTCTCCATCTCTTAGTTCCAAGGCTTCGCGAGAACCGGTTGATGCGCCAGATGGTGCACATGCAGACGCAACAATACCACCTTCAAGAATAACATCTGCTTCAACGGTTGGATTCCCACGAGAATCCAGTACTTCACGTCCTTTGATATCAACAATTTTCGCCATTACTTTGTGTCTCCGATCATGACAATATTACAATTTAAAAATATTTTTCTTACAGAACTTACTCTGTATCTAGCGGCTCAAAGCTCTTAACTAAATCATCAATGGCTTTAACTTGCTTCAAAAATGGCTCTAGCTTATCTAGCCTTAATGCACTCGGCCCGTCACACTTGGCATTATCTGGGTCTGGATGCGCTTCAAGGAACAAGCCTGCAATACCCATGGCCATGCCTGCACGAGCTAATTCAGCAACCTGACCTCGTCGCCCACCTGATGCAGCACCAGAAGGGTCACGACACTGTAAAGCATGGGTCACATCAAAAATGAGTGGCAAACCACCCGTACACGCTTGCATGGTTCTAAAACCAAGCATATCAACAACTAAATTATCGTACCCAAAACTGCTACCGCGTTCGCACAGAATGATATTTTCGTTACCTGCTTCTTTGAATTTATCAACAATATTGCCCATTTGTGAAGGGCTTAAAAATTGAGGCTTCTTAATATTAATAACCGCGCCTGTTTTTGCCATGGCAGCTACAAGATCGGTTTGTCGTGCTAGAAATGCGGGTAACTGAATAACATCACACACTTCTGCAACGGGAATAGCTTGATGTACTTCATGCACATCAGTAATAACCGGTACGTTGAAGGTTGATTTCACTTCTTCAAATATTCTCAACCCTTCTTCCATGCCTGGTCCACGGTAAGAGTGGATTGAAGAACGGTTGGCTTTATCAAAAGAGGCTTTAAATACGTAAGGAATCCCCAGCTTTTGAGTAATTTCAACATACTTCTCAGCAATTTGCATCGCAAGATCCCGAGATTCAAGTACATTCATTCCGCCAAACAGTACGAAGGGGTGATCATTAGCGACCGGAATATTTTGTACGCTAATTACTTTAGAGTTAATCACGTTAGACATAGCGCGGTATCCTTACTTTTTATTATCGAAAGCTGCTTTAACAAACCCTTCAAACAAACCGTGACCATCGCGCGGGTTTGAAGTGAACTCAGGGTGGAACTGACAAGCAACAAACCAAGGATGATTAGGCGCTTCTACCACCTCAACCAATGCACCATCCATTGAGCGACCCGATATTTTCAGACCTGCCTCTTCCAGTTTTGGCAGCAAATTATTGTTCACTTCAAAACGGTGACGGTGACGCTCCCTGATAACAGGCTTGCCATAACTTTCATAAGCCATGGTGCCTTCTTCTAAACGACACTCTTGCCCACCTAAACGCATGGTGCCGCCTAAGTCTGAATCTTTATCTCTGGTTTCTACTGCGCCAGTGGCATCTTTCCACTCTGTGTTAAGACCTACCACTGGATAAGGGGACTCTTGAGTAAACTCTGTACTGTGCGAGCCTTCCATACCCGCCACATTACGAGCAAATTCAATAACGGCTACTTGCATACCAAGACAGATACCTAAGTATGGGACTTTGTTTTCACGAGCAAATTGTACGGTTTTAATCTTACCTTCTACGCCACGCTCGCCAAAT
>Ga0105350_10000865_pt1 | contig 20009 bp, 22 predicted proteins | sample EN1Hudsemesocosm_FD_83506 | JGI IMG/M metagenome (GOLD analysis project Ga0105350, IMG submission 83506) | Methane-oxidizing microbial communities from mesocosms in the Hudson Canyon - EN1E Hudson Canyon | ecosystem: Environmental > Aquatic > Marine > Cold seeps | place: Hudson Canyon... | reverse complement strand
ATAAGGTCTGCGCCTCACGTAATGCGTAATAAAAATTTTAAATACAGCCCTTTTCAAAATTGCGAGATAAAACATGATCTATTCCTTAGGTGACAAGACGCCAGAAATAATTGGCGAACCTGCTTTCATTGCTGACAACGCAACTGTTATTGGTGATGTCACGCTGCATCCGGATGTCAGTATTTGGTTCAATGTTGTCATTCGTGCTGATAATGACAAAGTTGTCGTGGGCGAACAGACTAATATTCAGGATGGGACCATTCTTCATATTGATAGCGGCTACCCGCTAACTATCGGTAAAGGTGTGACCATTGGACACAAAGCGATGCTGCATGGCTGCACCATTGGCGACTATAGTCTGATTGGTATCAACGCGGTGGTACTCAACGGTGCAAAAATAGGCAAGAATTGCTTAATAGGCGCCAACACATTGGTGCCTGAGAATATGGAAATACCCGACGGTAGTTTGGTCGTGGGTAGCCCGGCGAAGATAAAACGTGAGCTAAGCGAGCCGCAGAAGAAAATGCTTGAAATGAGTGCGGTTCACTATGTAAGAAATGGTCAAAAGTTTCGATCTCAACTTAAGCAAATTAAATAGTTCAGTTAGAATGCGCCGTCATTAATTTTCCAGATACGTAGCAGGCAAATTAGCAGTATGAATCAAGACATTAAAACCAATGAGGTGGCATCTCCGTGCGTTAGTATTTGCGCCTTGGATGATGAAGACGTGTGTGTAGGATGCCACCGAACTGGCGCCGAAATTACAGCGTGGGGCGCAATGACCACCATGCAAAAACAAGCTGTTATGAAGAAGGTACGGGAACGAGAATCGGGTAGTTATATCTAGCGCTTGTTGATCTTCCCTCTTCAATAGCCATTGGCTTAGCCTCACTGTTTAACATGAACACCGACCAATCAAATAACAAAACCGGCTTATTCTTAAGTTAGTCTAAGTCGCTACCGACACAAGGCAAAATAGTATGACAACGATAGGAACGCCGCTTTCCACCTCTGCCACCAAAGTATTGTTTTGTGGGGCTGGTGAGCTTGGAAAAGAAGTCGTGATCGAATTACAGCGTTTTGGGGTTGAGGTGGTTGCTTTAGATCGTTATGCCAATGCGCCGGCGATGCAGGTCGCTCATCGCTCGCATGTCGTTGATATGTTGGATGGTGATGCACTCCGGGCAGTTATTGAACTTGAAAAACCTGATTTCGTTGTGCCAGAGATTGAAGCCATTGCGACCGCAACTTTGCTGGAACTTGAAGATGAGGGCGTCACGATTGTGCCGTCCGCCAGAGCGGTTAACCTAACGATGAATCGAGAAGGGATACGTTGCCTTGCAGCACAAGAGCTTGGACTGCTGACATCTCCTTATTGTTTTGCAGACACCTTTGAAAGCTTCGAAGCGGCGATTTCAAAAATTGGAATGCCATGCTTGATAAAACCCATAATGAGCTCGTCAGGAAAGGGCCAAAGTTTAGTGAAAGACGCAGAGTCGATTCAAGCGGCCTGGGACTATGCGCAAACCGGTGGCCGGGCGGGCGCGGGCAAAGTAATTATTGAGGGCTTTGTAGACTTTGACTATGAAATTACCTTACTGACCGTTCGGCACGGCGGGCAAACCAGCTATTGCGCTCCTATTGGACATGTTCAGAAAGACGGTGATTATCAGCAGTCTTGGCAGCCTCAGGCAATGTCAGCGGCGGCACTCGAGAAATCTAAACACTATGCGCATACCATTACCGAAAGTTTGGGGGGTAATGGTTTGTTTGGGGTTGAGCTTTTTATTAAGGGTGACGAAGTCTATTTTAGTGAGGTGTCGCCACGCCCGCATGATACCGGTTTGGTGACATTGATTTCGCAAGACTTATCAGAGTTTGCGCTGCACGCTAGGGCGATTTTGGGTTTGCCGATTCCAGCTATCAAGCAGATGGGTGATGCGGCGTCTTCTGTTATTTTGGTAACAGGCGAATCGAGCAGTATTGAATACTCAGGTCTTGAGAGTGCGCTGGCAGTGCCCGATACCCAGCTTCGATTGTTTGGCAAACCGGAAGTGTCTGGCACGCGTCGCATGGGTGTTGGGTTGGCCTTGGGTAGCAGTATTGACGATGCGGTCGATAAAGCGAAGCGGGTCTCTGGTGCGGTGTCCGTGAGTTTTACTGATTGAGACTATACCGAGTAGCGTGACAGTGCAGGCTGATAAGGGTTTTTTGCCGATCGTTGGTGAGCAGCCAAAGGTGCTCGTGCTGGGTTCGATGCCGAGTCAGCGTTCGCTGCAGCATCAGCAATATTATGGCCACCCACAGAACGCGTTTTGGTGGTTGATGTCGCAACTGTTTGAGTTTGATGTAGCGCTGCCTTATGACGCACGGGTAGAGATAGTGAAACGTTGCGGAGTGGCGATATGGGATGTGGTCCATGAAGCGGTTCGCCCTGGTAGTATGGATGCCGATATACAAGAGTCGGCTCTCGTTACGAATGACTTTTCGGTTTTTATGGCACAACACTCAAGTATTCGTGTGTTGCTGTTTAACGGCCAGGCATCGCAAAAACTATTCAAGAAACATGTGGCGGGAGAATTTGATCTTCCTCAGTTGGTGCTTCCCTCGACAAGCCCTGCTTATGCAGCGATGTCGCGTGATGAGAAGCTAAGTCAATGGCGACAGATCTTAGCTTACACGGCTTAGGGGCACGATCTCGGTCAGAAAAAATAATGATTAAGCTGTCTTCCTCCTTTAAATTTACGCATAAACGAGCCTCTGTTATGAAAGCAATCAAACGTTCATTTTTGTTCGGTTTTCTATTCGCTAGCACCTTACTCAGTCTGTTGTTTTCCAGTAGCACTTTTGCTCATGTTTCCTTATCGGAATCTCGCCCAGCTAAGGGCGAGGTACTAAGCGCTTCGCCGTCTGAGTTTTCGCTAACATTTTCCGGCGAGGTAAGGGTGGTGAAAGTGGTGTTGAAGCATCAGCCTGAGGGAAATCCTGTGGATATATCATTTGCGCCACCCAAGCAATGGGCGACGACTTTCACTTGGTCCAGTGGCGCGTTGCCTTCATCGGCATATCTATTTGAGTGGGTTGTGGTGGGGAAAGACGGGCATAAAATGAAGGGCAGTTACGAATTTAGTATTCAATAGTTTGTCGCGAAGACGAACGTTTTAGTTTTCCCAGAGACTCTTTTTCTTCTCTTGGTCTTCATTAGCTTTTCTTTAAAATCGACACCGTACGTTCAATAGCAGGCTCATTGCATGGAAATGCTCGTTTGGAACACCTTAATCGTTATCTCAAAGTGCTTTTTCTATATCGGTTTTGCGAGTGCGTTTGGGCTTCACACGTTTAACTCTCTAGCGGTTCGGGCGGGGCAGGACTCGCAGCAGTATCGTCGCGGAATTATAATTTCAGCGATCGTGGCAAGTTTTGGTGTTGTGTTGTGGTTCTTTTTTAATGCGGGCGCGATGGCCGAAGAGGGATTCTTTGGAATGTTCGACCCACTGATGTTGGATATTCTATGGACATCAACTATTGGTGAAGCGGCGACCCTTAGGGTAGCTGCGATGTTAGGGCTCGTTTTTCTTCAGATATTGCTATATCGCTTGGGGGCCGACGAGCGGACAAACACTACGGGCATCATCACTAACATGCTCGCGGGCGCTTGCTTTATTGTGGTCGCTTATTCGTTCACGGTGACGGGACATGTTACTCAGTTGAGCTGGGTGGGACAGAGCTTAGTCATCATTCATGTACTGATAATGGCCTGGTGGCTTGGCTCGTTGTTGCCACTTCGCAAGGCCTGTTTTGCGATGGACGATGATAGTCTTCAGATACTGATGAAAAATTTTGGCGTGCAAGCGTCGATGCTCGTGCCTTTAATAATTGCTGCGGGTATCGGGCTAGCGTATTTGTTAGTGGGGTCTATAGATGCCTTGATTGGCTCTGATTATGGACAGGTCCTTCTCATCAAATTAGCGTCTGTCGTGACCATTATAGTTGTCGCTACGCGCAATAAGCTGCGCTTAGTCCCTGCGCTAACGTCAGCCAATGGAAAGGAAGCGTTAGCCCGATCTATTCGCGTTGAGATGGGACTTGCCTTGGCGATATTGACCCTTTGCGCTGTGCTAACTAGTATTGTCAGCCTATTATAAAATCGTTTTCTTAAGTCGTGTTTAAATTCTTATTTCTATTGGAGATCGTCTATGTTTGTTGGCCATTACAGCGCCTCTATTGTGGCAAAGGCTGTTGCTCCAAATATCCCTTTTTGGTTGCTTGTGGTTGCGGCGCAGTTTGTTGATATTTTCTGGGCTCTCTTCGTTTTATCGGGTTTGGAGCATGTGCGAATAGACACCAGTTTGGCCTCAAATCATCTTGATTTATATTACATGCCTTTCACGCATAGTATCGCTGCCACGTTGTTTTGGGCGCTGATTGCATTCTTTTTGGTTCGTGTACTTCCATCTATAAAACTGGGTGTGAAAGAGTGCGCCATTGTTGCATTAGTTGTTGCGTCGCACTGGTTTTTGGATTTGATCGTGCACCGTCCCGACCTAGAAATTACCGCCGACTTAAAGGTAGGTTTTGCCCTTTGGGATTGGCCGCTTTTATCTTTCATTCTGGAGGTTGGTTTGGTCGCTGGAGTCGCTTACTTCTTGTCCACACGGTCTCAAATTAGCGTTAAAACAGCGCGATATATATGGGGTTTTGCTGGCTTGTTGTTATTGATACAGTTGTCATCTGTATTTCTCGTGACGCCGCAGACAGTCACTGAGCTCACGACATCTGCGCTGGGTATGTTTGTGGGCTTACCTATCTTAGTTTATGTCACAGAGCGGCTATCTAAGTTGATGCCAGCCTAATGCATGGGGTTGTTGGGCCGACTGATCACGCCATTTTTTGTCATGGTTTTTTCTTCAGGTTTAATCTGTTTTTGGTTCTTTTTCAGTTCCCAATTTTGGGTGTAAATAAGGAGGCATAATGTACGATACCAGCACTAAGGTCTCCGCATTAAATGGGCAAAAATTCCATTCTATTGTGATCCTGACTGGCGCGGGGATTTCTGCAGAATCAGGGATTCAAACATTTCGAGCGGCCGACGGGTTGTGGGAAAATCATCGCGTTGAAGAGGTTGCTACTCCTGAAGGGTTTGACTCAAACCCTGCTTTGGTACAGCGTTTTTATAACGAACGACGAAGGGACTTGCTGTCCGATAATATTAAACCTAACTTAGCGCATCAGGCACTTGCTAAGTTAGAAAAAAGCTTTGTAGGCGACGTTCTCCTCGTGACTCAAAATATCGACAACCTGCATGAGCGAGGTGGTTCGAAATCGTTAATCCATATGCATGGTGAACTGTTGAAAATGCGCTGTGTTGAAACGGGTGATGTATATAGCGTTGAGGTGAATATCGAGGCTAACACCCTCTGTGAATGTTGCAAAAAGTCTGGGACACTGCGTCCAGACATTGTCTGGTTTGGCGAAATGCCAATGCAGATGGACCAGATATATGACGCGCTTTCGCGCTGTGATTTATTCTTATCGATCGGAACATCTGGCAATGTCTATCCAGCCGCAGGTTTTGTTCAAGAAGCTAATGCCGCTGGCGCGACGACAATAGAAATAAACCTAGAGCCCTCCGCTATAGAGTCGCAGTTTGATCATCATGTTTACGGCAAAGCCGGCGATGTTTTGCCCGAATTCGTGCACGAGTTGCTGGGGTAGAGTGTGGTTTGCGCGGCTACTTTTAATAGAAGGCTTTAACCGAGGCTTGGAAAATTAATAAGAGTGGCGAGTTCAATAGACTTAATAACAAGCATAATATCACGCCTTGGTTAGCGCTCTATGTCGCCCCAGTAAAACACCTCTAGAGGACTGAGATGAACTACAAAACAATAAAATATGAAGTCGCTGATAAGGTGCTCACCTTAAAGTTAGATCGCCCCGAGCACTTAAATTCCTTTACGCTCGATATGGCGTCCGAGCTGGTGCATGCCTTCCGTCGTGCGAGTGAAGACGATGCGGTCAGTGCCATTGTCGTCACCGGTAGTGGTCGCGCATTTTGCGCAGGCATGGACTTATCTGTCGAAGGCAATGTGTTTGGTCTTGATGAGTCGAAGAAGCCCACTGTTGCGGATATGCAGCGAGAGCCGGTTGTTGAAGGTGTCAGTGATACCGGAGGACAGGTTGTACTCGCTATCTATGATTGCAAAAAGCCTGTGATCGGCGCAGTCAATGGTGCCGCTGTTGGTATAGGCGCAACAATGTTGGCAGCGATGGATATTCGTCTTGCTTCGGAAAAAGCGAAGATAGGCTTTGTTTTCGAGAAGATTGGCATCACGCCTGAAGCTTGCTCAAGCTGGTTTCTGCCAAGAATCGTTGGGTTATCGCAAGCGCTTGAATGGGTGTATACCGGCGAGATTGTGGGAGCCGATGAAGCGAAAGAAAAAGGCTTTGTTCGCTCTGTACATTTGCCAGAGGAGCTATTGGATGAGGCTTATCGTATCGTGCGAAGCATCGCGGAAAAGTCGCCGGTTTCCATTGCGCTGGCCAGACAAATGATGCAGCGTCTGTCAGCCTTAGATCACCCCCGTAAGGCGCATGAGATTGATTCCTTAGCGATATTCTACGCCAGCCAAACTGACGGGAAAGAAGGGGTTGCGGCGTTTCTTGAAAAACGAAAGCCCGACTTTAAGTCTTCCGCTTCGAAAGATATGCCTGACTTCTATCCTTGGTGGTAGCACGCCAAAAACAGACGCGAATAAGGCAATCCTCTAGACGGAAAAGGGGCGCTTTTTCTAGCACACTTGTGTTGTTCTTTGATCATCATATTTAAAGCAGCTGTTGTAAAAAAAAACAGGCCTTTATGCCGCTAATAGTGTTTCAAGTAGCTCGGCAATTTCGTCTTTGAGTTCTTGGTCTTCGATTTTATTCGCGCTTATTTTTGCGTTCTTCAGGCTATCAATGGCTTCCTGTGTACGGCCCTGTTCGATTTTTAGTGTTGCGATAGAGTAGGCGATAGAAGACATATAGTCTTTTGAGTTGATTGCTGTCGCTTTTTCTAATGCTTTTGCATAGATCGATAAGGCATCTTCAAGCTCTTCAGTAAAGTCCGCGAGCGTTTCCCACTGAACCGGGTGGTCTTTGTCCGTATTGTCGTTATCAACGCAGATGTCATTGAGCTCAGCATAGAGCTTGGCGAATGCTTCGTTGTCCTCTTGATTGACGGCTTCCATTAGGTTTTCGGCTAAGTCATGAACCGCTTTATATATTCTGGTATTCATCATCGTTGGGAGCCTTTATGTTCAGACTGGAAAATAGCTGGTTGTTTTCGATAGATTCAATTATGGCATATAGATGCAGATAGATATGCGCTTATTTGGTTAGCGAGAACGCTCAATCATGTTTGTTTTTTGGGTCAGTGCCGCAGTTCCAGCATAGCTCGAAGGCAGGCTCATTTGTTTCGTTGCATTTAACACAGTGCCAAGACGTCGCGCTTAAGTCACCAACGAGCGCTCTTTCTACGATCGCTTCGGCGCGGCTCTTATCGAGGTCGGAAACGCGAACTTCAGGCCATACTTCGATGGGTGGCACTTCGCCTGCGGCAGACGTAGCGATGTCATTTCGGATTTCGCAGGTGATCCCTTCGCGTTCAAGCAGGTTTTTCATGTTGTATGCGATCATGATATTGGCGTGTGAAAACACTCTAGTCATAAGAAAATACCCATGCGGCGTTTAGATTGGTTTGGTCGGGACTGATCGAACTGACCAAAAATGTCAAAAATGACCTGACGCATCCATTGATGGGCTTTGTCGTTTTCGTAGTTGGCGGCCCAATATAAATGCCAGTCGAGATTAGGCAGGTCGAAGGGTAAGTCGAGTATTTGTAGATCGCTATCGTTGGCAAGTGTTTGGGGTATGGTCAGCAATAAATCGCTCGTCTTAACAATAGGGGGAGCGGCGCGAGAGTGTTGCACGCGCAGCTTGATATTTCGTTCCTTGCCTAGCTGATTAAGTGTCATATCAATATAGCCCTGACCGCGACGACGACTTGATATATGTATGTGGGACGCTGCCAAATACTGGTCCATTGAAATTGTCCCCTGAATCGTCGGATGGTCTTTACGTGTGACACAAACAAAGTGCTCATGCGTTAGAGACTGATGGTTCAATGTTGGCTCGTTCAATACGGGCACGTCTAGTGCGAAATCCAGTTGTCCGGCCGTGAACTCTCGTTCTAACTCGTTACGCGGTACCGCGTAGCTTTCGATAAAGATATTTGGCGCTTCTTGCTCCAAAAACTTAATCAAGAGAGGCAATAGGTAGGACTCAGAGGTGTCATTCATCGCAAAAGCAAAACGGCGCGATGACGTTTTTGGGTCGAAATCATCATGCTCGTTAAGCGCGCTTTCTAAATTGCCTAGCGCAAAGCGGACTCGTTCAATAATATTTTCCGCTAGTGGGGTGGGCACCATTTGGCCTTGTTGGCGCACGAAAAGTTTGTCGTCGAAGGTTTGTCTAAGGCGGGCGAGGGCATTGCTGACGGCAGGTTGTGTGATATGCAGTATGTCAGATGCTTTGGTTAGATTGCGTTCTCGGTAGATAACATCGAATACGACAAAGAGGTTCAGATCTACTTTGTTTAACTGCATCAATGTGGCGCCTTTATAATCACGGAGGCTTATTTTAGTCAATAAATTAAATAAATTTCAATGATATTTGTGCGCGTGATTTAATTTCTCCCCGTTTTTGGGAGTCGTTTTTTATTAACGATGACTCCTTACTTAAAAAACTATCCGCAAATGAACCAAGGCGATGTTTATGGAATTCGAATATTCTGATAAAACCAAACAGTTGATTAAACAGGTGCAGAACTTTTTAGACACGCATTTGTATCCCATAGAGCAAGAGCTGAATGACATCATAGAAAACGGCGAAGATCGTTGGGCCATACCTCCTCAAATAGAAGAGCTAAAAGGCTTAGCGAAAGCCCAAGGTTTGTGGAATTTGTTTTTGCCAGAGAGTGATGACGGCTATGGCCTCACTAACTTGGAATATGCACCATTAGCTGAAATTATGGGCCGTACGCGTTTCGCTTCTGAGATTTTTAACTGTAGTGCGCCCGATACTGGGAACATGGAGGTGCTTGCTCGATACGGCTCAGCAGCTCAGCAGGAAGAGTGGCTCAAGCCTTTGCTAGCTGGTGAGATACGCTCTGCATTTGCGATGACAGAGCCTGAAGTGGCGTCTTGTGATGCCACGAATATAGAAACAAGCATTGAGCGCGATGGTGATGAGTATGTCATCAATGGACGCAAATGGTATATCTCTGGCGCGTGTGACCCGCGTTGTAAAATATTGATTGTGATGGGCAAAACTGACCCTGAAAATGAAAACAGGCATCAGCAGCAATCTCAGGTATTGGTACCGATCAATACGCCGGGCGTGACGATTGTGCGGCCGATGAAAGTATTTGGAAATGATGATGCGCCAGAAGGGCATGCTGAAATTACATTCGAGAATGTACGTGTGCCAGTCGATAATATTATTTTGGGCGAAGGGCGTGGTTTTGAAATTGCCCAGGGTCGCTTGGGGCCAGGTAGAATTCATCATTGTATGCGCCTGGTTGGTGCCGCCCAGCGTTCATTAGAGCTAATGTGCGCGCGAGCGGAGCAGCGAGTGGCGTTCCATAAACCGCTAAGCAAACAGGGCTCTGTGCGAGAAGACATTGCTAAGTCAGCGTGCGAAATAGAGCAAGCGCGTTTGTTAACGCTCAAGGCAGCAGATGCTATGGATCGTGTCGGTAACAAAGGTGCTAAACAGTTAATCTCAATGATTAAGATTGTCGCGCCGCAGATGGCATGTGACGTCATTGACCGTGCAATGCAGATTCATGGTGCGGCGGGATTGAGTCAGGATTTCTTTTTTGCGCAGGCATATCAAATGGCTCGTACGATTCGTTTGGCTGACGGTCCAGATCAAGTACATATGATGCAGCTTGGTAGAGGATTGGCGGCGGGTTATGGCGCGCTAGCCAAATAGAAATCGAGATTGCTCGCTTTGGTTAGACTGTTCTGGGTGTCCCTGAGCAGTTTGGCCAAACCTTCAACGTAGAAATGGGAAATAACATGAGTGAAGTGCTAGATGGCTTAGACGAGCTGAAGCTTGCGGAATATCTAACGGAGCATGTCGCAGGATTCGAAGGCCCGTTACGTAGCAAAAAGTTTACCGGTGGCCAGTCAAACCCTACTTACTTGATTGAGGCGAAAAGCGGCGATTACGTGCTACGTCGTCAACCACCTGGGAAATTGCTGAAGTCAGCACATGCGGTAGATCGCGAATTTCGTGTTTACGAAGCCTTGGCGAGGTCTGACGTTCCTGTGCCAAAAGTCTTTCATCTGTGTGAAGACCCGACCGTTTTGGGGTCTATGTTCTATGTGATGGAGCATTGCGATGGTCGAATTTTTTGGGGAGCATCATTACCTGAGTTCGGCTCAAACGACGAACGCGCAGCCGCTTATGACAACATGAATAAAGTACTTGTTGCGATTCATAGTGTCGACGTCGAGGCGCTGGGTTTGTCAGACTACGGCAAACCGGGAAATTATTTTGAGCGTCAGTTAGGTCGCTGGACTAAGCAATATCGAGCATCGGAGATCGACAAAATTCCTGCAATGGATCAGTTGATTGAGTGGCTTGAAAACAACATGCCTGAAGATGATGGCAAGGTGTCGTTAGTGCATGGCGATTACCGCTTGGACAATATGATTTTTGCACCTGACAGCCCAGATGTCATTGCGGTATTGGATTGGGAGTTGTCGACGCTTGGCCACCCTTATGCTGACTTAGCGTATCAATGTATGCAGTTGCGCATGCCGGCTGCGCCTAAAGGGATGAGTGGTTTAGCGGGCGTTGATCGCGCTGCGCTGGGGATACCTGAAGAGAAAGAATATGTTGCTCAGTATTGTGAGCGAATGGGCATTGACCATATCGATCACTGGGCTTTCTATTTGGCTTTTAGCTTCTTCAGATTGGCTGCGATTGCTCAAGGCGTTGCTAAGCGAGCACAAGAAGGGAATGCGTCGAGCAAAGAGGCGAGTAAGGTCGGAAGTTATGTTGCTCCGTTAGCAATGGGCGCTTTACATGTCATTAAGTCAGAGGCTTGAGAAATCTTGCAAAGATTGAACCTGATCACCAAGGATATTTAGTTATATGAAAGCGATAGTATGTGAAGAGTTTGGACCAGTGTCAGAGTTGGCCTATAAAGATATTGATGAGCCACAACCAGGTAAAGGCGAGGTGCGTGTCATAGTGCGCGCGGCCGGCGTGAACTTTCCAGATGGATTGTTGGTGCAAGGCTTATATCAAGTTAAGCCTGATCGTCCGTTTGTTCCGGGCGCAGAATTTTGTGGAGAGGTTGAGGCCTTAGGTGAAGGCGTTAAGCATTTAAAGGTAGGCCAGCGCTTTATTTGTTCGAGTCGAACGTATGGCGGTTTTGCAGACAAGGCAATTGTTGATGCGCGTATGGTTATGCCTGTGACGGACGACGTGCCCGATATTGATGCGGCAAACTTGTTGTGTGCTCATGGCACTGCGCATCACGCGTTAAAACAACGCGCTCGATTAAAAGCGAAAGAAACTTTGGTGGTTTTGGGCGCTGCAGGTGGGACCGGCATTGCGGCGGTTCAAATCGGTAAGGCGATGGGCGCTCGTGTTATTGCAGCATGTTCTAGCGCTGAAAAACTGGCGCTAGCGAAAGCCAATGGCGCCGATGAATTAATAAACTATTCGGAAGAAGATCTTAAGTCGCGAATTAAAGAGCTAACCGGCGGCAAAGGTGCGGATGTGGTTTATGACCCTGTCGGCGGCGATGCGTTTGATGCGTGCTCTCGGTCGATGGCGCGTAATGGCCGTCTGTTGATCGTTGGTTTTGCGTCAGGGACTATTCCTCAGTTTCCGGTGAACCTCTCGTTGGTTAAAGAATACAGTGTCGTGGGCGTGTTCTGGGGAAGTTTTGTTGCGCACGAACCTATGGTGTTTATGCAGAATATGCAGGAGCTATTCGGGTGGTATCGCGATGGAAAAATTCACCTTGAAACAGATGAGGTGTTTCCATTATCTCGCACTCAGGATGCATTAAATAAAGTACTGGGACGGGAAGTGAAAGGTAAAGTCGTATTGGTACCAGACCATCTTATGCCTCGTTAGTTCGATGGCAATTATTATGTCAATTTCAAGTCAATATTAAGGGTGAAGTGAGTGACTACAAAATTATTTGATCTAACGGATAGAATTGCATTGGTAACCGGCGCGAGCCGAGGTATTGGCGAGTCAATTGCCAAGTTGCTAGGTGAGCAAGGGGCGCATGTCATTGTCTCTAGTCGTAAAGTTGAAGACTGCCAGCGCGTGGCTGATGAAATCAAGGAAGCGGGCGGTTCGGCTGAAGCGCTAGCCTGTCATGTCGGCGATATGACCCAGATTCAAGAAGCATTCGCTTACATTAAAAACCAGCATGGCCGTTTGAATATTCTGGTAAACAACGCAGCGGCTAACCCGTACTTCGGGCATATTTTAGATACGGATATTGGCGCATTCAATAAGACGGTTGACGTTAATATTCGCGGTTACTTTTTCATGTCGATAGAAGCCGGAAAGCTGATGCGCGAGAACGGCGGCGGCAGCATTGTGAATACTGCTTCTGTGAACGGCTTACAGCCGGGGATGATGCAGGGTATTTATTCAATTTCAAAAGCGGCTGTTATCAATATGACAAAGTCTTTTGCGAAAGAATGTGCAGGTCTGAATATTCGAGTGAATGCTTTGTTGCCAGGGTTGACCAAAACAAAGTTTGCGGGTGCGTTGTTTGATAACGATGCGATGTACAAAATGGCGATGCAGCAGATACCAATGCGACGCCATGCCGACCCAGAAGAAATGGCCGGCACCGTGTTATACCTCGTCAGCGATGCATCTTCATACACAACGGGCGAATGCATCGTTGTGGATGGCGGGCTAACCATTTAACACACGTTTAAACACATTTTTATTGAGTAGTAGATTATGGATTCGTTATTAGATTTTTCTGGGAAGTCGGCCCTAATTACTGGCGCGGCAAGTGGGTTTGGTCGCTCTTTAGCATATGCCTTGGGTGAGCGTGGCGCAAAACTGGTGTTGGCTGACTACAATGCGGATGGACTTCAGGAAACCGTTGCAGAGCTTGAAGGGAAGGGCGTTGAGGTTGCTTCTTTAGTGGGCAATGTTGCTGAGGAGGCCCATGCGCAAGCCTTAGTTGAGCTTGCTGTTGAGCGCTTCGGAAAGTTGGATATGGCGGTTAATAATGCAGGCATCGCGCCGGCATTGGGACCGATGGTTCACTTAGATGCGGATACTCTGGATCACCAGTTCAGTGTCAATGCAAAAGGCGTTGCTCTTGGAATGAAGCATCAGATGCGAGCGATGTGCGCGCAAAAAGATGGCGCTATTTTGAACGTTAGCTCAATGGCCGGTTTGGGTGGAACACCAATGGGCTCTAGCTATGGTGCGGCAAAGCATGCGGTTATTGGTCTAACTAAAACGGCAGCAGTTGAAGTGGGTAGCTACAATGTTCGTGTTAACGCTATTTGCCCGTTCTTCACTGCTACGCCAATGGTGGATAACCCACAACTTAACCCTAAAGGTGACATTGCGGATCTGAACAAAAACCTAGCGCGTGGTTGCCCAATGAAGCGTATTGCAAGAGTTGAGGAAATTGTTGATGTAATGGTGATGATGCTGTCACCTGCAAACACCTACATGAACGGCATAGCAGTGCCGGTTGATGGTGGAATGTCTGCGATGTAGTCATCGGAGTGTCTATCTGTGTCATGCCTTGACTATCTATATTCAGGGCATGATCATGGAAGGACACAATGAGCGTTACGAATATCGTATTATCCACTGATTCAAATGGCTGGTACGACGTGGGTCAACAACACTATTTTCAACTATACCGATAACAAGAGAGGATGCCGATGGCGTCAAAAAGAGAATTCGACGTAATTATCTGGGGTGCTAGTGGCTTTACCGGACGTTTGGTTGCTGAGTATTACTTAAAGCAATATGGTTTGGACGGAACGCTAAAGTGGGCAATGGCGGGCAGAAGCCAAAACAAACTTGAGCAGGTTCGAAAGGAGCTGGGCAATAAAGATGTTCCACTAATCGTGGCGGATAGCCATGATCGTGACAGCCTGGATGCTATGGTTTCTCGGGCGAAAGTTATTTGTACCACCGTTGGCCCTTATGCGCTTTATGGTGATGAACTAGTCGCATCCTGTGTTGAGCACGGCACAGATTATTGTGACCTGGCAGGCGAGACTCAGTGGATTCGTCGCATGATAGATAGTCACAACGAAGCGGCCCAAAAATCTGGCGCACGAATTGTGCATTGTTGCGGGTTCGACTCTATTCCATCAGATCTAGGTGTGCACTATCTACAGAACGAATGCCAAGAGCGAAAAGGCGAATACGCACAGCATGTAAAAATGCGCTTGAAGTCGGCAAAAGGCGGCTTCAGTGGTGGTACGTATGCCAGCATGAACAATGTGATGGCTGAAGCGGCAGAGGACCCTGAAGTCTACAAGGTGCTTTTTAACCCTTATGGCTTGAACCCTCGTGGCGACATGAAAGGTCCAGATCGTGCAGATTTACAGTCGGTTAAGCTTGATAAGGATGTTAACGCTTACATCATGCCATTTATTATGGCCGCGATTAACACGCGAGTTGTGCGCCGCAGTCATGCGTTGTTGGGATACCCCTACGGCAAGGACTTTAGATATGACGAGGCAATGATTTCGGGTAAAGGTCTTGCAGGCCGTTTGAAAGGTTATGCCGGGTTAGCGGCATTAGCGGCAATGATGGCCGGTAAGCCTGACTCGTTGTATAAAAAAGTCATTAACAAGTTTTTCCCAGAGCCGGGTGAAGGTCCTTCGAAAGAAGAGCGCGAAGCAGGATTTTGGAATTTTACCGTTGTTGGCAAGCTAAAAGACGGTAGCGCAGTGACAGCGAGGGTAACGGGCGACCGAGATCCTGGTTACGGCTCTACCTCTAAAATGTTGGGCGAGAGTGCTGCATGTTTAGCGCTGGATAAAAAATCGTCTCCAAAGGTTGCGGGAATATTGACGCCAGCTTCAGCAATGGGAATGACGCTGATAGAGCGCTTGCAAAAACATGCAGGTTTGAGCTTCTCTATTAACAAATAAACGTTTCAAATTTCAGCGTCGACTGCAAGGGATTGTGTTAAAAGCCGGCGTATTGATGATCTCACTAAGAGATGTATCAATACGCCGGCTTTTTTGTATTGCGTACTGAGGTATTGTCGCTAATTAAACTTGCCTATCTAATGGTGGTTTTGTGCGTTCTCTTAAGCAGGACTTTCAAGAGATTCAATCACATCACCCGCCCAGCGTTGCGCTTCGGAGTAATGGCACAGTAGCTCTGACGGGATTTCTTTTATTTTTTCTAAAGATTGAGATAGGAAAAATTCGATGAGACGCGTTTGCTTAACGACATCGGCCAGCGTGCCTTCGCCTTTTAATATCGCATTTTGAATTTCGGGACTGAACTGTATCTGCTCTACAAAAAATTTGGGGTCCAAGGCTAGCAAGACGTCAACACCCGAAATGAGGCCGACTAAAAACGCGCTTGAGTTCTGATCCTTAAGCGTTTCGTTTGCTTCGAAATACAGTTCGCAGCACTTTGCCCGAGTGAGGATAATTCTGCTTGCCTCCATTGGCGCGTTATCATTGCTAACAAAGGCAATCATCATGGCCCAACGTTTTAGCAAGTCGATTCCCAAATAGGTAATGGCTTGCTTAATATCGCTGACCTCGCGATTTAGATTCACCATTGGACTGTTTACAAGCTTTAGAAGCTGTATCGACAGTTTTGGGTCTTGGCTGACGCGCTCTGCAATTTGATCAATTTCAGCTTCTGGGTTGCCGCAAAGACGTATCACTTCGACGGTGACGGCCGTTGAGCCTTGGATTTTGTTTCCCAGCAGGGCCTGTGGTTTGGCAAGTACGTAGCCTTGAAACAGAGTGAAGCCTAAATCAATGCATTCTTGAAGTCGCTCGTGATCTTCTATTCGTTCGGCGAGCCATTTGCCTTTAAAACTGGCCATACTTTCTTTTTGAACTTTTAATGCAGCCATGTCTGCTTCGAGCACATCGACTTTGATCAACTCGACGTAAGGAACGAACGGTGCCCATTTTGGGTCAAAGTCATAGTCATCGAGAGCGAAGCGATAGCCAGCGCGATGCAGCCTAGCAACGGCTTCCACTAGCTCGTCGGTAACGGTGATACGTTCTAGGAGCTCAAGTACGACACGGCTTTGTTCCATCGGGAGTAGGGCGTCAGAGAGTAAGAATGTCTCTGAGACGTTAACGAACAAAGGGTATTTTGTGTTGTCAATTTCCTTTGAAATGCTGGTGCAATAGTTAACGAGGACTTCAAACGTGGCAGCATCTTCGCCCACATCTAGAGCATTTAAATTGTGTTGACTACGGAAAAGCAATTCAAAGCCATGGAGGCTTAGGTCTTCACTGTAGATAGGCTGACGTGCAAGCAGAATATTCTGTTCCAAAGGACTTCCTTACCGAGAGTCGCGAGAGTATCTAAAAAGTATAGATAACAAATCACATAAAACCTCTCTTAGGTAACCTTAGTTTGGTCTTGCTTGACTTAAGTTCGTGTTTAGCCGGTTACCAGTCTCTGGTTGAATAGTTAGTGGGGGTCAGAATCGTATCCTTTGGCTCAGCATCGGTATCAAGATAATCGAGCGTATAGTGTAAACCTCGGCTCTCGCGTCGCTGGATCGCGGAACAGATAATGAGGTCAGCAACGGTCACAAGATTACGCAGTTCTAGCAGGTCATTACTGACACTGTAGTTGCTGTAATAATCGAGAATTTCCTGATGCAAAAGATCGACCCGGTGTTTGGCCCGCTGGAGCCGTTTGTCCGTTCGAACAATACCGACGTAATCCCACATGAAGCGGCGCAGTTCGTCCCAGTTGTGGGAGAGAACAACGTCTTCATCTGAGTCAGTGACTTGCGATTCATCCCATTGCGGAGCGCTAGGTGGCTGCGGGATTGAACTGAGTTGTTCGTTAATGTCTCGGGCACTATCGTGACCATATACAATGCACTCGAGCAGCGAATTACTTGCCATTCGGTTCGCACCATGCAGCCCTGTGAATGAGGCCTCACCAATGGCATAAAGCTGGTTGACGTCGGTGCGGCCATGTTTATCGACCATAATGCCGCCGCAGGTGTAATGCGCTGCAGGAACGATGGGGATAGGGTCTTTGGTGATGTCGATACCAAATTTTAGGCAGGCATCATGAATTGTCGGAAAATGACTGCGTACGAAATCGGCGTCTTTGTGGCTGATATCAAGATAAAGGCAATCGGCACCGAGTCTTTTCATTTCATGGTCAATTGCTCTTGCAACGATGTCCCTCGGCGCAAGTTCGCCACGCGCGTCAAAGCGATGCATGAAGCGTTCGCCATTTGGAAGTAGTAGCCTTCCGCCTTCTCCGCGAACGGCTTCGGTAATGAGAAATGATTTCGCTTGCGGGTGGTAAAGACAGGTGGGGTGAAATTGATTGAATTCCATATTCGCCGCGCGACATCCTGCCCGCCAAGCCATAGCAATACCGTCTCCGCTGGCGCCATCAGGGTTGCTGGTATACAAATACGCTTTGCTTGCACCGCCCGTTGCAATGACCACAAAGCGAGCACTGAACAGCTCAACATGGCTGTTTTGGCGATTGAGGACGTATGCACCGACACATCGATTTCCGGGTAGGAAAAGTTTTTTATGGGTAATCAAATCAATCGCGACACGATGTTCAAATACGTCAATATTGGCGGCGTTATTTGCCCGTTCGCAAAGGACGCTAGAGATAGCTTGTCCGGTAGCATCGTCGGCATGCACCACGCGGCGGTGGCTGTGGCCGCCTTCTTTGGTAAGGTGATAATCTTGCGTCGCTGTGCTTTTGTCTCTCGTGAAGTCGACACCTTGCTCGCACAACCAGTCGATACTGTCCCGCCCTTTAAGAACAATTTTCCGCACGACGTCTTCGTGGCATAGGTTAGCCCCAGCTTGTAAGGTGTCGCTGATATGAGATTCAACATCGTCTGCGGCATCTAGTACCGCAGCAATACCACCTTGAGCCCAAGGTGTTGAGCCGCTGGCTAGCGGACCTTTTGATAGTACGGCGACGGATGCATTGGGGTCGATATTGAGTGCGGCGGCTAATCCAGCTGCGCCGCTGCCGATGATAAGTACGTCGTATTGATAGCTTGAGTGCATGTTGCGCTAGGGCTTCGCTGTCGAGTTGAGAATAAGTGAAAGGCTATTATTGATGGAATGAACTAAATTGCAATCATTTGGTCGAAGCATGCAACGAGAATTCATTGCTCTGTGTTATCGCACAGCGGTGAATGAAACAAATCGATAATGGATTCAACCGAAGGTAAGTTCATGTCCGTGCAAAAATTGTCCGTTTCCTCCAATAGCGTATTTGCCAAGCGATCAGACTTAGCGCCTTTATCCACGTCTAGATCGTCTGTCGCCATTTCAATTGTGCCTGAGCTAGGCAATAATAGCGCTACCGTTAAATTGGCTCAAACCCGAGTCGAAAACAGTAAAGTGTCAGGCCCTTCGAAAACTATGCAGCAAGATTCTGCGACGCCGCTTCAAGACGACAAAGAGTACGAAAAAACTCTCGACTATAAGCTGGTGTTGCGCGTTCAAAAAGGTGACAAGAAAGCTTTCGATTTACTGGTGATAAAATATCAGGGTCGTGTTGCGTCTGTCGTTTCCCGCTTTATTAGCGATTACCACGAAATTGCAGATGTGACACAAGAAGCCTTCATCAAAGCGTATCGCGCCATTGGCAAGTTTCGCGGTGATAGCGCGTTTTATACTTGGCTGTATCGTATCGCAATTAACTGCGCTAAAAACTATTTAGTGTCGAGAGGGCGACGGCCTCCCTCTACCGACTTGGATGTTAATGACTCCCCCGTGGCGGCTAATAGTGCGAAGCTTAGAGATATTGCCACACCTGAAAGCGAGATAAATCGAGAGCAGCTTCAAGGCGTCATTCGCGATGCGATTTCGGCTCTGCCTGAAGACTTGCGCGTTGCTTTCACCTTGCGTGAATTTGATGGTTTGAGTTATGAGGATATTTCGCAAGTGATGTCTTGTCCTGTCGGGACGGTGCGCTCACGTATTTTTCGAGCTAGAGAAGCTGTCGACCAAGCTGTGAAGCCGTTAATGGATGAGGAATCGTGAGCGCGATGTCTAGTGGTTACTTGAATAGATATTTATTTGCTTTGTTAGCAGTAGGAGTTTGAGATGGACGAACGTTTAAAAGAGTCGATTTCTGCGTTGATGGACGATGAAGCCAATGAGTTGGAGCTGCAGCGTGTCTTGTCGAATGTTGACGACGAACTGGCAACCGTATGGAACCGTTACCATCAAGTACGCCAAGTGGTCCGAGACTGTGAACCTGATGTGATGAATATTGATATTCGTTCGTCATTGGCCTTGGAGTTAGATGACTCGGCAGCTGATACGAAGGTGCCTTTTGCATCTGGCAATGAACCTAGTGGCGACAAGGCTGCTACGGGCATTACAGCGAGACGCTTTTCTTTAGTTAAGTCGTTTGGAATTGCGGCTAGTGTTGCGGTTGCTGTGCTAGTTGGCGTTCAGTATCAAAGTGTTGAACCGGCTAGTGGCCCGTTAATAGCGGACGCTCAGCCAGGTGCATCATTGTTGGAGACAGGAAGCCAAACTAGTGTAATAAAAATGCCAAAAATTCATGTTGAATTTGATGAGCGACATGCCCGTCGTTTTAATGAATATCTTTTGCGCCACGCGGAACATTCTGCGTTTGGTTCTAGTCAAGGAATCATGCCCTTGGCTCGCGTTGCAAGTGTTAACTCTGTAGGTATATAGGCATTATGCAGTTACGGT
>Ga0105350_10000835_pt1 | contig 20328 bp, 12 predicted proteins | sample EN1Hudsemesocosm_FD_83506 | JGI IMG/M metagenome (GOLD analysis project Ga0105350, IMG submission 83506) | Methane-oxidizing microbial communities from mesocosms in the Hudson Canyon - EN1E Hudson Canyon | ecosystem: Environmental > Aquatic > Marine > Cold seeps | place: Hudson Canyon... | reverse complement strand
CGAGAAACTGCTAAATTATCACTTTATCAATTTGCAGCCTGTCCTTTTTGCGTCAAAGTACGTTGGGCGATGCAACGCAACGCTTTAAAAATTGAAACTAAAGACGCTAAGCGTAACCCTCAATATGCGAAAGAACTGGTTGAAGGTGGTGGTAGCTTAAAAGTTCCTTGTTTACGCATTGAAGAAAATGATGGCGCCGTGACGTGGATGTACGAATCATCCGATATTATTGATTATCTTGAACAGCGTTTTGAATTAGTACCTGCTAGCCAATCTAGCTAAAAACGGGCCATTGCTCAATAATATTGCCGTTATCATAAACGGCAATATTGCCAAATTGTAGAAATACAAACTCACTTTGTGTGGGTCGAAGAAAAACCCAATCATCTATTTTAAGTGGAATTGAACGAGAGCCATTTAGCATCTCCTGGTTGGTTGACCTGCCATACACCGGGTTAATTTTAAGTCCTGGTGGCGAAACAGGGTTTGCTTTCCAATACCCTCCATACGTAAAGAAACTTTGCTTTAAATTAGGGTCCCACCAAGACATCACCTCTCCTAAACCATCGACACCTGGTATTTCGGTTTGGCTTAAATGTTTGAGTACTGGTGTAGCGATAAAGCTAGCTGCTTGATGGTCAGTCAGGCTAGCAATATCAAAGTCCATTGGTTTTACAAGGCAAGATCCTGCTGCTAATTCATTACATGGCGAACTCGTGATAAAGGGAGCTTCAGTATGGAGTTGATAGCTTGGGCTTCCTCCTGTGTTTAAGCAAAAACCGTCGGGTAAAGGTTTACCCAGTGTTGACTCTATCACTTCAATCTTTTGGCGGTAAATGGCTAAGGCTTCGTCTAAGTGTCCTTGAGCGCTGCCGGGTAACTTAACCACATGAGGCTCATAACCCATTAGACCTGATAATGTAAATAAGGGTTCAGCTTCAATGGTTTTTAAAATATCAACCAGTTCACTATCATGTTTCACACCACCTCGATGCAAGCCTACATCAAGCTCAATATTAATACGCATGGCTTGCCCAGATTGCTGTGCTAGCTGTTGGTATTGTTTTAGGCGTGCGGGGGTATCGATTAACCACTGTAGCTGGTGCTGAGGGGAGAATGCTGACAGGCCCCTATTTTGATAAAAGTATCGTGCTGCTTCAACAGGCATTGGTTTGCCCATTAATATGTCAGCATTAGGGATTTCTTGGCTAACTTGAATTAAAAACTGTTCGTTAAATAGCATGAAGCGTTGGCTCTCGCTTATTTCGGAGACCAGCTTTAATAATGGAATAGAGGGGAGAGATTTTGCAACGATACGGTACTGATAGTTTGGAGAAATATGTGCTTTAAGGGTCTTAATATTTTCTATTAATCGATTTTTATCAATGACTAAGGTCGGGCGAGCATATTGTTTCTGATGTAGTGCTTTAGAGAGGTGATCAAAATAAGGGTTGTGTGCAGCGCCCTGATCTGTTGGTCGCAACCAAGCAACGGTTCCTAATGCTGCGAGACCAATACCACCTTTAATTAGTGCTCTTCTTGTTAATATGTTTTTTTGCATATCTATATAACCCGTTTAAATACTTGTTTGTAGGTTGTGGGCGAACGAAGAGAGCCTCAATAATGTACATTACGTGAAACATTGTTGAGGGTCGTGTTGCTCACCTCAACCTACCGTTAGCCTGTACCGTATTTCAACCCAATATTTGGCTAAAAATTTATTAACTCAAACCAAATGTACGTTTTAAATAAGGGTTTAGAAACTTTCCTTGAGGGTCATAGTGTTTTCTAACATCTTGAAATTCTTGCCATTTTGGGTAAGTCTGCTCAAATTGCTTATTTGAGAACGTGTTAATCTTTCCCCAGTGAGGGCGGCCTTTGTATTTTTGAAGAATCGGCTCAATTACTTTGTACAGTGGAGTGTGATCTTCTTCAAAATAGCGATGAACAGCAATCGAAATGGTGTCTCGTTGGTAGAAAGGACTTAGCCAGATATCATCACCTTTAATAAAGCGGCACTCGATAGGAAAGAATACTTCAGGGAATTTACTTTCTACCGCTAGCCGAACTTCTTGCAAGGCTTTGAGGCCTAGTTCGGCAGGTAGGTGATATTCCATTTCATTAAAGCGTACATTTCTTTCTGTGGCATAAATAGCATAAGAGTGATCGACACTTTCTTCTAATGCGACAGTTTTCATATAGCTGCTCAGGATTAATTCTCTGAGTTTATTTGACCAGGATAAATAGTCACGTGCCGACTTTAAATCCATGATACCGCTGTTGCCATCAAGTTCTTCATTCTGAGTACTTGGCTCAGTGGTAATGTTTAATGAGTCGGTGAGCGCCATGCCAGTGAAGGGAAAATAGTAAAATTCAAAATTTCGATTAGCATGAGATAGTGCATTAGCTTGCGGTAATAAATCTTCAAAAGGAAGCCATTGTGATTGTCGTTTAAGCTTAAATGGGGAGGTGTTTTTCATGGTAATGCTGGTGATAATGCCTAAAGCCCCTAAGCTAACCTGCGCAGCTTTGAATAATTCTCTGTTTTTATGCTGGCTGCAATGAAGTAAGTCGCCAGAAGCGGTGACGATCTCTAGTGCCTCAACATAGTGTGACAAACTACCAAGTTCACGTCCTGTACCATGTGTCGAGGTACAAATACAACCGGATAGTGTTTGTTGATCAATATCAGGCATATTCACTAAAGCTTGATTTTGTGCGTTCAGTAAAGGGCCGATTTCATTTAAGGTTGTCCCAGCATAAATAGTCGCGGTGTTTTTTGCTGCGTTTACCCCTTTCAAACCGGCTAACCGCCGGATAGATAATAAGGTTTCAGTGGTCGGGACGAGTTCTGAAAATGAATGACCGGCACCGACGGCTCTAATTTTTCCACGGCTACTCTTAATCAGGGTCTGAAGATCACCGATATTTGCAGGCGCGATACGCTGTGATGGAAAGCATTGTTGGTTACCGGACCAATTTTTCCAAGGGTATTTTTTGCTTGAAGTGGCGCTACTTGCAAAACTATTAGATACCAGAGGAATGGCGCTAGTAATAGTTCCAGCGATAAGTGATTTTATTAAGTGGCGGCGATTCATTTTTCAGGGTTACTCATGTATATGATTAATGCTTCAATTTGTTCAGGGCTACATTCAAAGCATTGTCCAAATGCTGGCATGCCTTGATAACCACTCATTGCTCGATCCAAAACGGCGGGCATACCTTTTTCTAAAATACTATTCCAACGTTCTTTATCACCTAAAAGCGGTGCGCCTGTCGCCTCAACTTCGTGGCAGTTTTTACAGCTACGTTGGTAAATAGCACCTAGTTCAGTTGAAATAGTTACAGGTTCAGTTTTACCGTTTTTTATGTCGGCTTGAGGTGAACAGGCTGATACGAATAGGCTAAGCACTAGCGTAAATAGTAAATTCAATGTGATTCTTATCATATTGCTTCTCAGTTACGTTTAAAAATAAACGGCGACAGTTTTCAAACCTTTGTCGGGGTTTGCTTCTTTTATTTCGGGTGCGGTTTCAATGTTTTCAATTTTAATGGCGTCAGGAAACATTGTTTGAAGTTTGGCAATAAACTCCTGAGATGTAACCTGTGGATTGTTTAAGCAAACAAAAAGGCAGCCTTTTTCAGTCAGGCAAGCTCTACATCGATTGAGTAGCTTTTCGTAATCCTGCCAGCCTCTAAATGACTTTTTCTGGAATGGCGGCGGATCAATGATGATTAAGTCATAGGGCCCCATTTTAGAATACTGTTGAGCTGACTTTAAAATGTCTCGTTTGTAAAATGCAGACTTTCCGCTGGATAGGTCATTCTTTTGGTGGTTTCGTTGGGCTGTTTTGAGGACATTCGCCGCCATGTCCATATTAATGACTTTATTTGCACCGCCGGCTAAGGCGAATAATGAAAATACACCCGTGTATGAAAATAAATTCAATACATGTTTATCCTCAGCGTGACGCTTCACCCACTCCCAGCCTGCGCGCATATCCAGAAAAACGCCTGTATTTTGGTTTTTACCTAGTGTGATTTGACTGCTAAGTTCAGTGCTTAAATGTGCCCAAAGTGTAATCGGCAAATCATTGGGTGTATGTTTGTCAGTACGTTGATCGACTGATGTGCGCTCACAAAGAATGTAGCTTGATAGCTCTGGGCGAGTCCGATTCTGAATCAAAATACATTCTATTTGTAATTGTGTATCAAATAATGTTTTTAGCTCGATTTCAATCGCTTGATCTAGAGCCTCAGAAAAATTCTGCACAAACAGGTAGGGCGGATACCATTCAATATTTAGCTTTTCATAACCAGTAAAACTTTGGCCTCGACCATGAAAGACCCGTGCGGCGCGTTCAGGGAAAGTGGCAAGGTTGTTTGTAATTTCTTCTATCAAGTTGAATCTACTTCTTTGTAAATGAATGGCTTAGGTGCAGTTAGCACTATTCTGTTATGATAAGCCTTTATTTTTTAGGTGAAAAGGTTTAACGATGATATACAAATGGGCATTCAAGGTATTGTTCTTAGTGGCCAGTTTGAGCTTTTATTCGGGAGTGTTATTCGCAACTGAGCTAAAGGCGGCTGTTGAGCAAAAAACAGATGCGAAACTGCAGGTGGTTACCTCGTTTAGTATTCTGGCCGACTTGGTTCGTCAAGTAGGTGGAGAGCATATTGATGTACGCACCTTAGTCGACTGGGATGAAGATGCTCATGTTTATCATCCAACACCTTCGGATGTTAGATACCTTGCTAAAGCTGACTTGTTGGTTGTGAATGGCTTAGGATTTGAAGGTTGGTTGGAACGCTTGATCTCTTCGTCAAAATTTGACGGTCAATTAGTGACCGCTACAGCGGGTATTGATGTCATTAAGCGCGATCGTAAAGCCGATAGTCGTCATGATGATCACCATTCACACGAAGATCACGGCGAGCATAATGGGCATGACGACCATAATGATCTGAAACAGCAGGGGGTTGATCCTCATGCATGGCATAGCCTTGTGGCTATTAAGGGATATATACAGAATATTATAAATGCGTTGGTCAAACTGGATAGCAGTCATCAAGCATATTATCAAGCGAATGCCGCTCAATACCTTGATAAACTTAATGAGTTAGCGAAGGAAGCAAGTGAGAATTTAGCCAAATTAAATGAAGTACAGCGCAATATTGTGATGCCTCATAATGCTTTTGCTTATTTAGCGCGAGATTATGACTTACATGTTTATAGCTTAAAGGGAATTAATTCCGAGTCAGAAGCTTCGGCTGCACAAATTGCGCAAGTCATTCGAAAAATTAAAGCAGAAAATATTCACGCGGTGTTTTCTGAAACAACAGCAGATGACCGTTTAATCAAACTAGTGCAACAAGAAACGAATGCGTTGATGGGAGGGGCTCTAATCTCTGGTGCTTTATCGAGAAAGTTAGCGCCAACTTACCTAGAGATGATGCGTTATAATATAGAGATTATTACGCGCGCGTTGAGTGCGCGCGAGTTATAACTAAACGTGAAGTCTTAATGTTAAAACTCTAATTTCGGCACGCTTTGATCTACCGTACAATGTACAACGCCATCTTGAAGGGTCGCACTAATCTGATCGCCTGCTTTTAGCTTTTGGCTGCTAGAGATCACTTTCTTATCATTACCGTTTTTATCCTTTTTGGCTAAAATGGCATAGCCACGACTCAGTGTTGCCAGTGGGCTGGCTGTGTTTAACGTTTGAGCCGCCAGGGATAAACGGTGCTGCTGAGTTTCGAGCATGTTGCTTTGTTTGGTGAGTAGTTTTTCATAAAGGTGATCGATAGATTGAAACTTCTGTTGTATTTTCTGCGAGGGTTCGTATTTTAAGAAGGTTTGAGTGCATCGTTCATAACGGTGTTGTGCGAGCGTTAAATTACTCTTTAATGCTAAACTCAGTCTCGAAAATAGCGCGTTTATGGCTGTATTTTTATCACGGAGAACTTCGCCGGGGTGCTTTAATCGATGGCGAAAGTTATTCAGGTTATCCGCGCGATTTTGCAAGTGCATTGCCATAAAGTATTGAAGTCGACGTTGCTGTTGGTCGAGCTGTTGCATTAATTCAAATTGGTCTGGAGTCACTTTTTCAGCAGCTGCTGAAGGGGTTGGGGCGCGATAATCAGCGACTAAGTCGGCAATTGTAAAGTCTACTTCATGGCCAACGGCGCTAATAACAGGTAATGCGCTTGCAAAAATGGCTCGAGCGACGATCTCTTCGTTAAACGCCCATAAATCCTCTAGCGAACCGCCACCACGACCTACAATAATGGTATCTGCTATGTGATGCCGGTTTACGAAATTAATAGCCTGGGCTATTTCGGCGGAGGCTTTATCACCCTGTACAGAAACGGGTAATAAAATGATTTCAAGTGCAGGAAAGCGACGTTTAGTTACGGAAATAATGTCATGAATAACAGCACCACTTTGTGATGTGATGACTGCAACTTTGTCAGGGATGTTTGGGATAGGCTTCTTTTTTGTTTCATCGAACAGACCCTCAAGCGATAATTTAAGCTTGAGTGCATCAAAATCAGCTTGAAGTTGGCCGAGGCCTGCTGGCTCCATTCCTTCCACAATTAATTGGTAATCACCACGCCCTTCATAAAGGCTGACTTTAGCTCTAACAAGAACTAGGTCGCCTTCTTTGGGTTGTAAGCGTACACGTTGATTAAACCCGCGAAACATTGCACAGCGAATTTGGGCCTTGCTATCTTTTAATGAAAAATACCAATGGCCGGAGTTGGGGCGTGATAAACCTGAAATTTCACCTGAAACCCATATCTGGCCATAACTGACTTCCAGCATGCGTTTAACCTGTCGGTTTAAGTCGCTCACCGACATGGCTTTAGATAAAGCTGGGTTTTCTGGAAGGGAAGAAGTCATGAATAATCTTTTAATTTGAATAAAATGTAAGTTTAACCAATTTTCTAGATATGATGCACGAAATTGAGCGTAATTTTCAGTAAAATCACAGAGTTATTCAAAATGAAGCTTGCTAGACAGAGCCACATCATCAACTATACTTAATGTAATAAGGTGTGCACTCGGTACACCTATGAATGGAATCTTATATATCTCATGACAATTCTTTTAGTAGAAGATAACCCAGATGAAGAAGAGCTGGCGTTAATTGCGTTTAAAAAATCAGGTATTGACAGAAACATCGAAGTTGCGAGAGATGGTCAAGAAGCGATTGATTACATGTTGGCTCAAGGTGAATTCCAAGAGCGAGATGTAACAGCTTTGCCGAGTGTTATTTTTCTTGATATTAATCTACCAAAATTAAGTGGCTTGGAAGTATTAAAAATATTACGAAACGATGAACGCACCAAGCTAGTTCCTGTTGTATTGCTTACGTCTTCTGATGAAGAACAAGATATGATTGATGGATACTCATCGGGCGCGAACAGCTATATTCGCAAGCCTTTCGACTTTAATGAGTTTTTATTGCAGATAAAAACATTGAGTACTTATTGGCTCGACAATAACCGGACACCTTATGCTGCAAGAAAATAGTATTTTACCCTTTGATGAATTTAAATTACTCATCGTAGATGACTCCGAAGATGATGTGTTTTTGTTGATGCATGCGTTAAGAAAAGGCGGTTTAAATCCAATACACACACATGTAGAGGATAAAGATGAATTAAGTGATGCGCTTGAGAATCATGGGCCTTGGGATTTGGTTATTACTGACCATAATATGGTGGTTTTTAACTCTACAGAGGCGTTACAGATTGTCAGAGAGCATAGTCGTGACCTATCTGTGATTATTGTGTCTGGCGAAATTGCTGAAAAAGCGGCGATAGACTCCATGCAGGAAGGCGGCGCTCAAGACTTTATCATGAAAGATAATTTAGCACGCTTAATACCTGTTATTAGTAGAGAGCTAAAGCAGAATGAGTCACGAAAAGCTAAGTTACAAGCGGAGGCTAATTATCATTACCTAGCCTATCACGATACCTTAACTGACTTGGTCAACCGTAGAGAGTTTGAGAACAGGCTTAGTAAAGCCTTACAAGATGCCAAAAGCAGTCAAGAAACTCATATTTTTATGTTCTTGGATTTGGACCAGTTCAAAATTATTAATGATACATGTGGTCATCTTGCTGGCGATGAATTACTTGTACAAGTGACGCAAACCTTAAAAGACCAAATAAAAGATCGCGATACACTGGCTCGTTTAGGTGGCGATGAATTTGGGATTCTGCTTAAAAATCATACTAAGAAACAAGCGCTTCAAATTGCAGCGGATATTAGATCCAGTGTGGCGAGTATGCGATTTATTTGGCAGAAAAAGCCATTCGATACTGCCATTAGTATCGGGATTGTTCAAATAGATGAAAGTGTTAGTGACCAGCAAGAGTTGTTAGCGTGTGCGGATATTGCCTGTTATGCGTCAAAAGATAAGAGTCAGGATGGTGTTACTTGGTATAGTGAAGATGATAACGACCTGAATAAACGACGTAGTGATATGCATTGGGCGCCACGTATTAAACAAGCAGCGTTGCAAGATAACTTCGTATTGTTCCTGCAACCGATGACTAATTTACAGAGCGAGCAAGGGCAGCATGCGGAATTTTTGGTTCGTATGGATGAAGGTGATGGACTGATTCCTCCTGGAGCATTTATGCCAGCGGCAGAGCGTTATAACTTAATGCCTACTATTGATCGTTGGGTTGTGAAGAATGTTTTTAAATACCTCGATGAAAGCGAGTTAGGTCGACAGGAGCAAGGTACTTATTTTGTGAACTTGTCGGGTTCAACTTTAAGTGATCAGTCATTTTTTGAGTACATTAAACAATTACAAAAAGATCATAATATTAACCCTCAGCTAATTTGTTTTGAAATTACCGAAACAGAAGCCATTAATAATCTAGTAGATTCTGTTGAGTTTATTATTGATATACGGGAAAAAGGCTTTAAGTTCGCCTTGGATGACTTTGGGGTTGGCTTAAGTTCATTTACCTACTTAAAAACCATACCTGTTGATTTTTTAAAGATTGATGGTGGCTTTGTAAAGAACATGTTGAATGATCCGATAGATCAAGGGATTGTAGATGCCTGTAACCATATAGCGCATGCGGCAGGTCTCAAAACGGTTGCAGAATTTATTGAGGATGCGGATACCTTAGAGGCATTAACGTCTATGGGGGTGGACTTTGGACAAGGTTATCATATGGCCAAACCTGGGCCATTACCAGCTATGAGACTTGAGGTTGTTGCGACGTGAGCGTCTTAAGCGACTAGCAGGAAATGGTTTAATGTCCTCCATCATTACGATATACCGCCAATTGGTTGGTAAGCTGGTTTCAGCCGCGCATAAAATTAATTTATGGTTGCTGATGCCAGGCTTGTTAGCCTTGGTGCTACTGGATATTATTTTAAGAAATCTATTTACTTCTACACTCTCTTGGAGCCATGAAATTTCGGGTTTATTACTCTTAAGTATCTTCTTTATTGACCTTCCTTACTGCTTATCTAAAAGTGAACTCTTAAAAGTTGATCTCCTCTTTAGTTATTTCTCAAAAACTTGGAAATCGATAATGCACTGTTTTGCTTTGCTGTGTTGTTTGAGTGTTTCAATCTTTCTTGTCTGGCAAGCATTGACTGGTTTACAGGATATGATTGAATATGATGAGCAGGCTTTAACATTATCGATTCCATTGTGGCCATTTTCTGCAATGATTGCTTTTAGTGCAGGCTTAATGGCATTGCAGTCAGTTGCTATGCTATTTGAAAATGGCTTGGGGGTTGTCAGTCGCAATGAGTGAACATAATATTGGTTTGATGGCCGTTCTGGTCATGATGCTAATGATCCTGGTCAGGGTGCCCATTGCGGTTTCAATGTTGATCACGGGTGTCGTAGGCAATATTTACTTTCTAGGTTTTGATGCAACTCTGGTGCAGTTTCAGCTATTGAGTTGGGAAATTGCGACGAATTTTATTCTAATCTCGCTACCCTTATTTATTTGGATGGGGCAACTGGGTTACAGCTCAGGTGTAGGAAGTGATCTTTATCACTGCTTTTATAAGTGGTTTGGTCATCGGCCGGGCGGATTGGCGGTTTCATCAACAATTAGTACAGCAAGTTTTGGTGCTGTAACCGGTTCTAGTGTTGCTACGGTCATGACCATGGGTAAGATGCTCATGCCTGAAATGAAACGTTATCATTATTCTCCTTCGCTTGCTTCAGGGTCTTTAGCGTCAGCGGGGGTGTTGGCGATATTAATTCCGCCGAGTGTACCGTTAGTTTTTTATGGAGCATGGACCGAGACTTCAATTGGTGATTTGTTTATTGCAGGTGTTATTCCTGGAATACTGCTCACATTATTGTTTAGTGTGTATATTTGGATTTATTGTTTTTTTAAGCCTTCTGCTGGTCCTGCTGGGCAAAAATTTCCATTATCTGAAAAGCTGCATTCGCTCGTGAATTTATTGCCTTTTTTAAGTGTGATGTTCCTAGTGCTGGGGAGTATCTATGGCGGTATAGCCACAACTTCTGAAGCGGCAGCAGTAGGGGTTGCTGGCATGCTAATGGTAGCTTTGGTCAAAAAACGCCTAAACAAAGCGGTATTAAGCGAAAGTATTGGAGAAAGTTCAAAACTGAGTAGTAATATATTTTTATTGCTTTTGGGTGGAGGCGTCTTTAGTCGTTTTTTAGTGCAAACGGACCTAACGGGCAGTTTGATTCAAGGGGTGACGGATATGCATTTGTCGCCTTATTTTGTGCTGGTATTACTGGTGCTTATGTATCTGTTACTTGGTGCGATTATTGATACCTTTGGCATGATTATTCTGACACTTCCTTTTGTGTTTCCTTTAGTCATATCGATGGGGGTTGATCCAATCTGGTTCGGGGTATTCATTGTCATGATGATTGAGTTAGCTTTGATTACACCGCCAATAGGCTTAAACGTTATAGTCATGAAGCAAGTGGTTCCAGATGTGGGGCTTATTGATATATACAAAGGTACTTTCCCATTTGTATTACTTTGTTTGTTGATGGTGGGGCTACTGATTATTTTTCCAGAAATAGCGCTCTGGTTGCCCGATCAAGTACGATGAGTAGCTCATTTATAAATAGCCAGACTATCTAACATAAGCCACAGTATTTATTGTGAAAAGTGATTAAATAGTTATCTAATATATCTACCTGGAATTTAGGACTGAAATTCGTACAAAATTCTTAAATTGTGTCTATACTTTGTTTTAACGCCTGAATTTCATTTTTACTATCCGTTTAATTGGCGTTTGAGAACTAGTTAATGAGGCAGTAATGAGAAAAATAACAAAGCAAAAATCAACTCGACTTTTATTGGCTTTTTCTACTTGTGTGTCGGCCGGTGTTTCAGTGCCATTAATTGCCGAAGAGGCACCCCTTAAGTTAGCGGATGTTGTTGTTACCGCTTCGAAAACCGGTGAAGAGTCCCTGCAAGAAGTGCCTTCATCTATATCTGTTATGAGTGAAGATGAATTACAGGAATCTGGCGCGAATAATATTGAAGACCTTACCCAGCAAACACCCGGTTTGGGTATCTCAAGGAATGGCTCTGCTTCACGAATCTACATGCGTGGCATCGGTACAAATTTAGACTTTATCGGCTCCGACCCCAGTGTGACGGTTCATGTTGATGGTGTGTATCAATCACGCACAACAACAGCGTTAGATGATTTTCTTGATGTTGAGCGAGTAGAAGTGCTTAGAGGGCCGCAAGGTACTTTATATGGACGAAATTCCATTGGTGGCACCATTAATATTATTAGTAAACTTCCTGAAGCCGAATTAAAGCGCAAAATAAGGTTGGAATTAGGGAATGAAGGTCAGCATCGATTTTCAACGTCAGTGAGTGGTGCGCTGAATCAAAATGAAAGTCTACTCGGTGGAATTTCATTAATGAAAGCTGGGCATGATGCGTATATCGATAATGTGAATACCTCTGATTCTAAAGGCTTATTTGATGATGATAGTATCGCCAGTAAGGGTACGTTGCGTTATCTTGCCGGTTCGGATGCTGAGGTAATATTACGGGCTGATTATAATAATGTTGATAAGATTCCGAGAGCTTATAAATCTACTGGGCTTGCGACAGATGGAAGCGTAGCTGCTCCAGTGAACATGCCTTCTGATCCTTTTACAGTTGATTTTTCTAATCATGGAGGGTTTTTAAAACAAATTAATAAAGGCGCATCTGTTGAATTAACTTTATCACTAGCTCCTAATTGGTCGATGACGTCTTTAACGGCATATCGTGATCTTGATTATCGAACTGCTGAGGATACAGATGGTAGTGATATAGATTCTTTATTTACCGAAGTCGCCGAAGAGCAAGAGCAGTTTTCTGAAGAATTGCGCTTTAATTATATATCGGAAAAACTAAAGTTGGTGACCGGTCTATATTATCTTGATGAGGATCATAAGTCAGATTTAAAGATTAATGTTCATACTCCGGTCGGTATTGGTAGTAGAAATTTTGATACATCCAATGATACTACTGCTTATGCTATTTTTGGCCAAGGTACGTATAGCGTAACAGATAAGCTAAATACAACCTTCGGCTTGCGATACAGTAAGGAAGAAAAAAAGTTTAGCAATGATCATGTGAATATTATTCTACCGATTCCTGACTTTAATATTGCCCCTAAAGAGGATTGGGATGCTTGGAGTCCGAAAGCTTCTGTAGACTATACTTTTGATAATGGGCCGATGGTGTATGGTTCTGTGAGTCGAGGTTTTAAAAGTGGTGGGTTTAATGTAACCGCGAGTGATTCTGAGTTTGATCCGGAATTTGTAGTGTCTTATGAGACGGGTGTTAAGCAAGATTGGCTGAACAATACCTTACGTACAAATGTGGCTTTGTTTTATTATGATTATACTGACTTGCAAGTGTCAGATTTTACGAGAGCAGGTGTTCTGTCAATCACGAATGCTGCCGATGCTGAAGTTCAAGGCGTAGAGATTGAAACAAGCTGGATGCCAAGTTATGACTGGATGCTAGAATTTAATTATGCCTTTTTGGATGCGACCTATAAAGAGTACCTCGCACCGGGAGGGGTTGATGTTTCAAATAATGACTTGAATGCAGCCCCAGCACATAAAATAAATACAGCAATACAGTACTTTCAAGGTGTGAGTGACGGAACGGTTAGTTATCGAGTAGAATATTTTTGGCAAGACAAAAGTTATTTCACGGCATTTAATCAAGATGTCTCCTCACAAGGGGCTTATGGGCTTGTTAATGCACGTATAAATTATACCCCCTTAGACGAAAGCTGGGAGTTTCAGGTATATGGAGAGAATTTGGATGATAAAGACTATTCAACATCAAGCAGGGAGTTTCCTGCAACAGGCGTAACCAAAGACATCAACGCACCACGTACCTTTGGTGCTAGGTTGACCTACAATTTTATGTAAAAAAGAAAGTTAAGTAGGTTGGGGTGAGCAATGCGAACCCCAACAAAGCTTGGTATGAAATCTAAGGTTTGAACCAACTTCGTTAGCTCTAAATCACAAAGATGCATATAAAGCATCAATCAATGCCTTTCCACACGGTCCGTTATTATCCACGGCATGAATCCGATTGCCGCAATAACCAAAACCTAGTTGTTCATCAGGGTCGGCGAAGCCTATTGCACCTCCCAAACCAGGATGGCCGAAGCTTCTATCATTCGCTCCTAAAGAAAAATGTCGGTTATTAAGCATAAAGCCTGAACTATAACGGAAATGGCGATTCGTCATTTTTTCAACGCAATTCCATTGTTCTGTGATTGCATCTTCTAATAAAGTCTTATTGATAATGCCGCCGCCTTCTTGAGAAAGTGCGCCGTAAATTTTGGCTAATGCTCTTGCATTGCTATGTCCGTTAGCGGAAGCAAACTCACCGCGTCGAAACTCGCTATGCTGAAACAAAGTCTCAGGGCAATCAAGGGAAGCAGGTCTCCAGGCTCTTGCTAAAAGTGTCGATTTATCTCTCATTCCATTTATACTGGGGACGTTTTTATCGACTAATATTTCGGTGCATCGGCTTTCTTCTTCTGGTGTCAGGCCGATATAAAACTCAATGCCTCTAGGGCCAAATAGATTTTCACGTAAGAATGTGCCAAATGTCTTTCCTGTTACGCGCTCAACAATCTGCTGGCACAGGGGGCCGTAACTAAATGAGTGGTAGCATGGCGTGCTTCCAGGCTTCCAAAGGGGTTTCTGAACCTCAAAAGCTTTGGCTAATACATCTGGTTGAAAAAGTGAGTTTTCGGGCGCGGCATCAGCAACAGGAAGGCCGGCTAGCTGTGCCAGTAGGCAGCGAATTGTAATGTTTTCTTTGCCAGCTTGAGCAAATTCAGGCCAATAGGTGGCAATGGGTTCATCAAGATTAATTTTATTTTGGTCGGCAAGTGCAAGCAAACAAATAGAGGCGATACCTTTGCTTACTGACATCACGCATACTAAAGTGTCTTGTTCCCAAGGTTTGGTTTGCGCAATATCTTGATATCCACCCCATAAGTCAACGACCATTTTTCCTTTATGCATCACTGAAACGCTGGCGCCTAATTCACCTCGTTGTTGTAAATTTTCGATGAAAGCTTGTTTAACTAAAGCAAAATCGGGGTCGCAAAAACCAGCGGTATGTAAGGCGTTGGTGGGCAAAATAAACAAGTTCCTAAATGATCACATATTAATAGCTTAGTTTAGATCATTTACAGAATTTATTTGATTATATATAGATTAAAAAAGGACTTAAATCCGAACTAGTCTTGTGGGCGTAGTTAGTAGGCGTGATAGCTCATAGAAGTGACTGATATATAAAATAAAACGCTTAAACTGAAGCCGCCAAAACACCATTCTAGTCTATACTCTGTATTAGCTTAAATAATAATCATTAACAGGTCGCTCCATTGAGTCAAAAGACTAACCGTTACATACCGCTAGAAACCTTGTTTAGTAATAGCAGCACCTTAATTCAACGCGCCGTTCGTGAGTGTGATGGTGCGACGGTTATTCTTAAAACTTTAGTGGCATCTTATCCTACATCGGCGCAGCGTCGTCGATTCTTGTTTGCCTGCGATGTGTCTAAAAAATTCGATCACCCGAATATTCTTAAGGTATTGGATTATCAGGAGCAGAATAATTCGCCTTTTATCGTATTTGAAGACCACCAGTCTATCGACTTACGACAATATACCCAGCAACAAACCGGTAAATGCATACTAATTGGTGACTTTCTTATCATTGCGATACAACTAGCTGAGGCGTTAAGTGTGATTCATCATGCGCACGTCATCCATAAAGACTTACACCCGGGAAATTTACTGATCAACCCGCAAACGCTTAACTTGCAGGTGGCTGACTTTGGTTTAGCATCGATTCTAACTCGGGAGCAGCCAACACTCGCTGCACCAGACAAACTGGAAGGGTTACTGCCTTACATTTCGCCTGAACAAACTGGGCGAATGAACAGAGCGCTAGATTACCGTACTGACTTTTATACCCTAGGGGTAACGTTTTATGAGTTATTAAGTGGGCAGTTACCCTTCAGTGCGAGTGATGCGTTGGGAATGGTGCACGCGCATATTGCCAAAGCCCATAAGCCGCTAAACCAGTTAGGCAAAAACATACCAGATATGGTGTCAAAGCTGATTGATAAATTATTGAATAAATCGGCTGAGGAACGATATCAAAGTGCACAAGGCTTGAAGGTAGATTTAGAAAAATGTTTGCGGGCATATCAACAAGACCGACTAGCTGAACCCTTTGATTTGGCTGAAAAGGATATTTCTGATCGTTTTCAACTATCACAAAAACTATATGGTCGAAGTGCTGAAGTGAATACCTTGCTCACTCACTTTAACCAAGTCACCGATGGCCAACCACAATTGCTTTCGGTGTCGGGTTATTCCGGCGTGGGTAAGTCCGTTTTAATTAATGAAGTGCACAAACCTATTGCCGAGCATAACGGTTTATTTTTATCAGGTAAATTTGACCAGTTTAAACGCACAACCCCCTATTTTGCATTTCAACAAATGCTTAAAACATGGTTGTTGAAAACTCTCTCGCTGCCTGAAGACCAATTATCCGCGTGTCGTGAAAATCTAATTGGCGTTTTGGGGGTAAACTCGCGGGTATTGATAGACGTTATGGTTGAATTTAAGCCTCTGTTCGGTGAATTACCGGACGTGCCTGTATTAGGTGCTGATGAAGCACAAAATCGTTTAAACCTTGTACTACTGAAGCTGGTTACCTTTGTCGCGGGGGAGGGGCCTCTAGTTATTTTTATTGATGACTTGCAATGGGCTGACCGCAGTAGCTTAAATCTATTGTCTTTACTGATGAGAGAAGCAGATTGCGCATTATTCGTGATTGTTGCCTATCGTGATAACGAGGTCGATGAAACTCACCCAGCTATGCAGGCGCTAAGCCAGATTCGTGAATTTAAGCCAGGCAGTATTACGACGCTAGATTTAGCGCCATTAAACCTTGCTGACACCGAGCAATTGATAACCGATAGTTTGCATTGTTCGGCTGCACGCGCGCAGTCATTGGTTGAGGTGGTTCACCAAAAAACAGGTGGTAACCCCTTTTTTATAAATGAATTTTTAAAAACGCTTTATAGTGAAAGCTTGCTAAATTTTGATTTGTCCAAGCAAAGTTGGCAGTGGGATACCGATGCAATCGTTGCAAAAGGTATTACGGATAATGTTGTTGAGTTAATGTTGAGAAAAATGCAACAACTACCACTTGATTCTCAGCAAATGCTGCAACTTGCATCCTGCATTGGAAGCCGCTTTGATATTGAATTTTTATCCGTTGTGGCTGAACAAACAGAAGATAACATTACGCGTATTTTGTGGCCTGCCATTCAGGAAGGGCTGGTACTCCAAGATCGAATGTTAGAGGAATGCACACGCCCTGATACGGCTAAAAAAGAGTGTTCATTGAACACCATTATCCGCTCATCTATTGCACAGTTTAAATTTCTGCACGATCGCATGTTACAAGCGGCATATCAGTCAATGAGCGCTTCTGAACAGCAGCAGACGCACCTTAGAATTGGTCGCTTATTGCGTAACCGATATATGTACGAACAGACGGCGATACATGAAAGCCAAGCAACGTCATTATTCTCGATTGTCGAGCAGTTAAACCGTGGGCAAAGTTTGATAACGGATGGTGCAGAGCAGTTATTTTTAGCCGAGTTGAATCAACAAGCGGCTAACTTGGCAAAATCAAGTAGCGCTTGGGATGCGGTCGTGCAATATGCGAGTGTGGGTATAGCGCTCCTGCCAGATAATCGTTGGCAGGCCTGTTATCAGCTCACGTTTAGCTTGTTGCAATTGAAAGCTGAGGGAGAGTATTTATGTGGCCAACCAGAAGCATCAGATAAGCTTTATAGTGAACTGCTCACCTATTGTCACGAAGATACATTAAAAGCTGAAATTTATGCCACGCGCTTGGTAGAACATAGTGGGCGAGGATTATGGCATGCGGGCATCGAGTTTGGTATTCAGGGTTTAGTGTCGTTAGGTATGCCTTTATTTGGAGGTGCTAATGATGAAGGTGTCGATGCAAGTGAAAATACTGATGTAAATTCTGATAAAAAAAAGAGTATCTATAAAGAACGAATTGTTAACGATGCATTGCTGATTAAAGAGCAGGCATTATTTGATCAACTTGTTACACGAACGCCTATTGACCAAATTGAACAACTGCCAGAAATGAATGACCCGCGTAAGTTAATCGGGATTGAAATTCTGTCAACGTTAACTGCCTGTGCGTTTATGTTAGGTAACTCTACTTTGACGCACTTGAGTGTACTCCGTGGACTTAACTTAGTATTAACTGCGGGTAAGTCAGATCTAGCGGGGAGTCAGTTATCTTGGTTTTCTGTATTATTAGTGCAAAGTCGAGAATATTCACGTAGCGCTATTGTGGCAGAGCAAGCGGTCAGGTTGCTTGAATATTATCCTCATGCTCGAGAGCTAGCGAATAGTTATAATATACTAGCAGGTCTAGTGCTACCAATGAACGATACTTATGCGTATTCAAGTAAACAGCACCAAAAGGGGTATGAAATTGGCTTGGAGAGCGGGGATATTGCGCGTGGCGTGATTAGCCTAACCAATACTTTGTTCTTAAACTATTCCTCTGGCCAGGCGCTCTCTTCAATATTATCGCAGGTTGTTGAAATTAACCGTGTGAGTAATAGAAAAAAAGTGTTTGCACCTCACGGCGCGAATATATTTACTTTAGTCAAGGCATTAGCGACTCCTAGTCAACAGGCGGCGAAATCCTTTGAAAGTATGTATTCACCAGAGCAGCTTAAAAAAGTTAAAGGCAGTTTGCATGAATTTATTTTGCTGCATTTTAGTTCTGAGCTTGCCTTTTGGTATGGCGATACCGAAAAATCGCTTGGATTAGCGCACGAAGCGCATAATGGTTTAAACAAAAGCGCGCGATTTTGTTTTTATATGGATCATTTGCTTCAATATGGCATGTTGCTTTTTGCTTGTGAAAGCCCCTTTTTCGAGAGTGCAACTTTATTGAGAGAAGACACAACGTGGGTAGAGGATGATCGAGCGTTTTGTCTTGAAGAACTTAAAAATCTTGCAGAATTTTGTCCTGAAAATTTTGACCATAAATATCAACTGTTGTTAGCCGAACAGGGGCAGTTTCAAAAATTACCCATGGCGAATGTAACTACTCATTATAAAAATGCTATTGCATCAGCGAAAGATAATGGCTTTATACAATATCAGGCGCTAGCAAATGAATTATTAGCCTTATATTTGAATCGTCAGGGTTTGGACGATGCTGCGACGGCTTATTTGGATGAAGCCGTATTTTTATATCAACGTTGGGGTTGTAATGCTCGCATTCTTTACTTACAGAAAAATTATGCGCATCTACTGTCATTTGTAGAAACTATTGGTGATGAGAGTGAAAGTAAACTATCGAGCACTGGAGGGAGTGTTAGTACGGCATTAAATGCTTCTCTCTCGTCCGATGTGATGTCTAATATAACAATAGGCAGCCAAATTGGCGATGAAAGCGGTTTGGATTTTGAGTCTGTCATGAAATCATCGCAGATAATTTCTAGCGAGCTTAAGTTAGCAGCCTTAGTACAAAAAATTATGGGGGTTTTGACTGAAAGTGCTGGCGCGCAAACAGCCGCACTCATTTTAAATACCTCAAAAGGGCCATGTGTACAGGCGCGAGTCTCAGCTCAGGAAGGGGGGCAGGTAGAGCCGCCTCAGTCAGATCAAAACGTAGCTGAAATGCTGGATAAATGTTTAGACCTGCCTCGTAGTATTATTAGCTATGCATTGCGTGCCGATGAGGTGGTAAATATTGAGGACATGCCGAACAATTCAAATTTTGAAAATGAGCCTTACCTTAAGCGACAGTCGCCGCAATCAATTTTGTGTGTACCGGTAGACTATCGTGAAAAAAAAATGGGTGTTTTGTACCTTGAAAACAAACTGACATCTAAAGCATTTACTAAAAGCCGATTAGCAATTATTAAAATGTTATTGTCTCAAGCCGCTATTTCGATTGAAAATGCAAGGTTATTTGAAGAGGTGAACCTGTTGACCCAAGGTTTGGAGCAGCAAGTGATTGAGCGTACCGATGCGCTTAGCAAAAGTAATGAAGCGCTTCAATTAGCGAATGACGAGCTAAACGCCTTTAGTTATTCCGTATCTCATGATTTACGTTCGCCCCTTCGTACCATGAAGGGCTTTAGTCAAATATTGTTAGCAGAATATTCAGATACTCTAGATAGTATGGGCTTGCGTTTGCTACAACGTATTAAAGTGGGCTCCAGTAAAATGGGAGATCTGATTAATGGCCTGCTTGAATTATCACGCGTTCAGGGGCAGGATATTGAGCTAAATCTGGTTAACTTAAGTGATATGGCAGGAGATATTGTAAATGAGTTGAATGAAAATAATGTTGAGCGGAGCGTTGAATTTATCTGTGAGCCCAATATTCAGGTGCAGGGGGATGAAAGAATGCTGTCCTCAGTGATGGTCAATCTTCTTAATAATGCTTGGAAATATTCTGCAAAAAAAGAACATGCAAAGGTAGAGTTTGGCCATGAAAAACAACAAGGAAAAAATGTTTATTTTGTAAAAGATAATGGCGCAGGTTTTGACATGGAAAAAGCCGAGATGTTGTTTGGAACTTTTCAGCGAATGCACACTGAAAAAGAATTTTCAGGTACAGGGGTTGGCCTTGCTACGGTAAAGCGGATTATCAATAGGCACAAAGGTGAAATTTGGGCTGAGGCTGAAAAGGGCAAAGGCGCAGT
>Ga0105350_10000832_pt1 | contig 20350 bp, 14 predicted proteins | sample EN1Hudsemesocosm_FD_83506 | JGI IMG/M metagenome (GOLD analysis project Ga0105350, IMG submission 83506) | Methane-oxidizing microbial communities from mesocosms in the Hudson Canyon - EN1E Hudson Canyon | ecosystem: Environmental > Aquatic > Marine > Cold seeps | place: Hudson Canyon... | reverse complement strand
CGATTATTTTTCAGTTCGCGCCTTTCGTAGCAGGTTGGGTCTTAATTCTTGAATTTATCTTTACCTTGGCAATGGCGTTAAAATGTTACCCATTACCGCCGGGTGGATTGTTGGCCTTAGAAGCTGTGATTATCGGGATGGTTTCGCCCGAAACTGTTTATTATGAAGTGAGTAATAATCTCGAAGTGATACTGCTATTGATATTTATGGTGGCCGGTATTTACTTTATGCAGAGCTTATTATTGTTTTTGTTCACCAAAATCATTATTGGTATTCGCTCTAAAGTCACGTTGTCTTTGGTGTTCTGCTTTGCTTGTGCGATTTTATCCGCCTTTTTAGATGCCTTAACCGTAACTGCTGTAATTATTAGTGTCAGTGTTGGTTTTTATTCGGTTTATCATAAAGCGGCATCCGGAAAGGGGCAGCAGCATGAGCATGATCATGGGCACGATGATGAAGTGCAGGATCACCACAAAGAAGACTTGTCTCAATTCAGATCCTTTCTACGTAGCTTGTTGATGCATGGCGCTGTGGGAACTGCATTAGGTGGGGTATGTACTCAAGTGGGTGAGCCGCAGAATTTGTTAATTGCCGACAAAGTCGGTTGGAATTTTATTGAGTTTTTCTTAGCGATGGCGCCGATTACCATGCCGGTTTTAGTTTGTGGTTTAATTACGTGCGTGTTGTTAGAGAAAACTAAAAAGTTTGATTACGGGGCTGAAATTCCAGATACTGTTCGCAAGATTCTTGAACAGTTTGACGAGGATGAAAAAGCAAAAATGACCCCCCAATTTAAAGCCAGCCTAATTGCCCAGGGCCTTGTTGCGCTATCACTTTGTTTTGCTTTAGCGTTTCATTTGGCTTCTGTGGGTTTGATTGGTTTGGCAGTTATCGTGTTGGCAACTGTATTAACCGGTATTAATGAGGAGCATCAAATTGGTAAGGCTTTTGAAGAAGCGTTACCGTTTACAGCCTTGTTAGTGGTGTTTTTCACGGTGGTGGGTGTCATTCATGAGTTGCATTTATTTTCTGGCATTATAAATTATGTGTTGGCGCTAGAACTAGATACTCAACCTGGCATGTTCTTTATCGCCAATGGTGTGTTATCCATGATCAGTGATAATGTTTTTGTGGCCACGGTTTATATTGATGAAGTTAAGAAGGTGTTTGATGCCGGAACTATTACCCAGGAGCATTTTGAAAAACTAGCCATTGCCATCAATACCGGAACCAATTTACCCAGTGTTGCGACGCCTAACGGGCAAGCCGCGTTCTTATTCTTATTGACCTCTGCTGTTGCGCCTTTAGTCAGGTTGTCTTACGGTAAGATGGTGTGGATGGCCTTACCCTATACAATAGTCTTGGGCAGTGTCGGATTTGCAGCGATTCAATATATGCTCTAAGCGATAGACTCTCATTAAAAGGAGCTTTTTAAGCTCCTTTTTTTGTTTCTGTATGTTTATTGATGAGTACTAAACTGGCCATTACGGTCAGCAAGAATAAAAAAACTGTCAGCGTAATTGCTAAGGTAAGCGCATTAGCCTTAAGATCTGTGCTGATTTATTTTTAAACTGTGGTAAACAGACGTATGGCTCAATATAAGAAACAACGGCCTTTATGGCACCCTTCATTTATTCTTACCTGGTTAGTTGTATTTATTCTTTATTGCATCGCGCAATTACCGCTTCTTTGGAAACATAAAATAGCGCAAAAGCTGGGCGGGTTTATTCATAAGAAAATGAAAAGTCGGGTAAAAGCCTGTCAGCAAAATATTGAAGGTTGTTTTCCTGAGTTGAGCAAACCTGAGCAAGAGAAATTGGTGAAGGATTGTTTTGTATCTACCTCAGAAGGCTTTGTAGAGACCTTGCAAGCATGGTGGCGTGATCTGACACCTTATATGAATAAGCTTGAAGTTGTCGGTCTGGAGAACTTACGCGATGCTCAGAGTCGAGGAGGGGGTGTATTTCTGATTGGTGGTCATTTTGGTATCTTTGATATCGCACTGCCTTTCATCGCCTCACAGTTAAAAAAACCCGGTTATATGTATCGCCCTAATGGCAATCCTGTTGTTGACTGGATGATTGAAAGTGGTCGCCAGCGTAATGTGGATATACAAAGTTTTCATAAGCGACAATTGAAAGATATGATCCAGTACATGAAAGAGGGTGGTGAAGTTTGGTATGCGCCAGATCAGGACTTTGGTAAAAAATGTGATTTGTTTGTACCCTTCTTTGGTGTGAATGCCGCCTGTATTTCGACGCCAAGTTGGATTGCAAAAGAGTCAGGGGCAGCAGTGGTCCACGTTTCTCAATACCGGCATCCTAACGGACATTATGAAATTGTGTTTTCACCGGTATTAGAAAATTTTGGTGAAGATATTCAGCAGGATGCTATAAATTGGAATGCCTGTTTGGAAGCGGCAATTCGCCGTCATCCAGAGCAATATTTTTGGCTTCACAAGCGTTTTAAAACACGTGCACCCGGTGAGGCTAGCTTCTACTGAGTGCTTTTGAGTTGTGCTAAACGTGTTTTTGACACAATTCAAGCCAGCTAAGGATACCTGCACTTTTATACTTATCTTTATGAAGAATAAGATAAAACTGTCGCTCGAAATTGCGATGAGACACATTTAAAGGTACTAAATTACCACGTTTGAATGCATCGCTAAGGGTAATCATAGACAAGCAACCTAAACCCATACCGGACTCTACAGCGCGCTTTATTGCTTCTGTATGTTGCAGTTCTAAGTTAATGTTTAGTTCAGGTAATAAACCGTGCAAGGCGTAGTCGAATGCTTGTCGGGTTCCTGACCCTGGCTCACGAAGTATCCACTTTGCCTTGATAAGATCATCATCTGTCAGCTCCGTTTTTGAAGCCAAAGGATGAGCGTCAGAACAAAAAACCACCAGTTCATCTTTTTTCCAAGGAATGACTTCTAGATCGCTATGGGAAGTCTCTCCCTCAATTAAGCCTATATCTAATTCAAAATTGATGACTTTATGGCTGATGTCGGTGGTATTAGCCACTTCCAAAGTAGCATTGGCATCAGGGTGCTGTTCTTTAAATTCTGACAACATATGAATAGCCAGATAATTTCCGATAGATAAGGTTGCGCCAACCTTCAGTTGACCAACCGCGGAATGTTGGTGAAAAGCAGCTTCTAACTCTTTGGCTTGTGCCATAAAGCCTTCTGCCTGTTTTCTAATTAATTTCCCAAAGTCATTCAACTGTAGCCTCTTTCCTGCACGGTCAAACAGTTTGATATCAAATTGTTGTTCGAGCGTTTTAAGAGACTCACTTGCCGCAGATTGTGACATCGATAAATGTTGGGCTGCTTGGGTGATATTTAAGTGGTTTGCAGTCGCTAGGAAAACTTCAATTTGTTTAAGGGTATACTTCATATCGATAAAACCGATTGATTATATTAAAAATACAAGTTTTACAGGTATGTTAGTGCAGCATACACTTCAGCTCAAGTTAAATAATTAATTTAAAGAGTTACTAGGAGAGTTGGAAATGGCCGGGTTTATGAAAGAAACAGTTAGAAGTGTGAAGCATTGGAATGATACTTTGTTTAGTTTTACGACCAGTCGAGACCCTTCTTTTCGTTTTAAAAATGGCCATTTTATCATGATGGGGCTAGAGCATGAGGGGAAACCTTTAATGCGTGCCTATAGTATTGCCAGTGCAAATTATGAAGAAGACCTGGAGTTCTTTAGCATTAAGGTACCCGATGGCCCTTTGACATCTAAGCTGCAAAAAATTGCAGTGGGTGATGAGATTTTACTAAGCCGTAAACCCACTGGTACTCTAATCGTGGATAATTTACTACCAGGTAAAAATTTATACTTGATCAGTACTGGCACCGGCTTAGCGCCATTTATGAGTATTATCAAAGACCCTGAAGTGTATGAACAATTTGATAAAATAGTGCTAACGCACGGCACGCGTTATACCTCTGAATTAGCGTATAAAGACTTAATTAAGGAAGAGTTGCCCGACAATGAATATTTTGGTGACATGATTCGTGAGAAGCTAATTTATTACCCCACGGTTACCAGAGATGATTTTGAAACCCAGGGGCGAATTACCGATGCAATGGAAAGTGGTAAGTTAGCGCAAGACATAGGTTTACCTGAATTTGACTTGGAAAATGATCGTTTTATGATTTGTGGCAGCCCAAGTATGTTGAAGGATACCTGTCGGATTTTAGATGATATGGGCTTTAAGGAAGCGCGTCATGGCAATGCGGGACACTATGTTATAGAGCGTGCTTTTGTAGAAAGCTAGCTTTTAGAGGTAGACCTCTCAGAAGTAGAGGGTCTGCCTTTCTTTATTCGCCAAACTTAAGTTCTAAGGCTTTCAAATAGCGAATAAGCGTTTGTTCTTCACAAGCGCGATAATGTTTATGGCCGGGTTTGCGGAAAAATGCGCTTAATTCATGCTTACTCAAAGTAAGTTCAACAGATTCAAAAATATCCAAGACATCTTCGGCTTGTAAGTCTAACGCAATATTCAGTTTTCGAAGAATCATATTGTTACTTAATGTATGCTCAACTTTAGCAGCTTTTCCTTCTTTCTTGCCGCGCGCATCATTAATAAAACCGTTCAGAAATCCCGCTAAATCTATGTCCAAACAAGGCTGGTATTCAGGGTCATTTTCATTTTTTAACCAGCCTTCAAGTTGGCTTTCTTTAATTGAAACTTCAGCAAGTTGGAAAACGTCTATTAATTTGTGCGGTTCAAGCTTAAAAATTGTGCTGATTCTTTTTAAGACCAAATTATTTCTCACGCGTTTATCTTCTCCGATTGTTTGTTGACTTGCCATTAGCGATTGATTCTACCACTTCAAGAAAGTCTTTACCTTTGTTTAACGCGATAGCAAAGTAAAATTAACTTGCCAAAAAACCATATTGGGAATATATTCCCAGTATGGAGAATGAAATTAAACAGAATGTGACAGGGTATAAGGCAAACCTAAGCCGGAATATTTTGCTGTTATTAAAACCTTTAGTACGTATTTTACTGCGTGCAGGTATTGGTTTTGCTAATTTTGCAGAGTGGGCGAAGTTTGCCTATGTCGAAGTGGCGGAAGAGGATTTTACCCTCGATAATCGTAACCAGAGTACCTCTCGAATCGCTATTTTGACGGGTTTGCACCGCAAGGAAGTTGCTCGTATTCGTAATAGCCTAAAGCAAGAAAGTCCCGAGTTTACGGCGCAACCCGCTAACCGGGGAGAGCGGGTCGTGCATGCTTGGTTGAAGGAACCTGGTTATACCGATGAAACAGGTGCTGCAAAGGTTATCCCCCTGACTGGTCAAGGGCTCAGTTTTGAAAAAATAGCCCAAAAAGCCAGCGGTGATATCCATACCACAACGGTATTGGATGAATTATTGCGCATAAATGCCGTACAAATTGTGGATGGAAACCATTTACAACTTAATACCCAAGCGTATATTCCAGAAGCACACAGTGCTGAGCAATTAGATATATTTGGTCAGTCTGTTTATGACCTAATCTCAACGCTAGATAATAATATTAACCCGGAATCTCCAAAGCGACGATTACAGCGGACGGTGGCATATCACCACTTGTCGCCAGAGTCTTTGGTAGACTTTCAGCAATTTAGTCTTCATGAAAGTGAGAAGCTTCTTCTGACTTTAAATGAGTGGTTAGCAATACATGACCTCAGTCCAGAACAACAAAAATCAACCAAAACCCAATATCGGGCAGGTATTGGTATTTATTACTTTGACGAACGTAACCCAGAGACTCAGGTTTTGGAAAAAGGAAAACAGAATGATTAGGTTAACGATCAAACGACCACATTTCGTGAATATATTCTCGATGAAACAGCTATTGGTGCTTACATCTATATTATCGATCCTAGGTTGTAGCCAATCTAATAATAGTGATGGTGGGATATCTGGGACTGGAATCAAAGAGGCTGATAGTCATTTGGAAACATATTTGAAATCAGGCTTGCAGGCAGGGGCTGACACGTCGGTGCTTGAAAGCTGTATGGTTTGCACAGACGTAGAGTTAGCGGAAGACAGCATAGAATCGGATGTTTCAGAAACTAATGTACAAGAGGCCGGTATCGATGAAGCAGATTGGATTAAAACCGACGGCCAATATGTTTTTAGTTATTCTAGGGATAGCTATTATCCATTTGACCCGTCCATTGTAAGGCCTGATTTTACTGAGCGTCTAATTGGACACGAGATTAAGGTGTTTTCGCTAGACGAAACATCTGGTGTGAAAGAGGCGATCAATACAAACTTTTTTGGAAATGACCTAGGAACAGTTAAAGGCTTATATCTACATAAGAACGATGACGCTAAGGTGTTGACTATGTTGTCTGACCAGCATGCGTATGCGTATACCGAAGACTATTGGCATTGGTCTGGCAGCAAAAGTCAGGTTAAGGTTTTAGATATTACATATCCAGAAGAAAACCTACCCGAAATAGCTGATATTACCATTGATGGTCAATTTGTCAGTAGTCGAAAAATTGATAATACCTTATTTATAGTGAGTCAATTTACGGCCTATATTGATGATTACTATTCATACCCTGTATCAGAACAACAAGAGGAACAGAATCTTGAGTTGATCAATGACACGGCGATTGAAAGCCTACTGCCTCAAATTACGATTAACGGAGATTCACAAAACCTGATCGGCTTAGACGACTGTTTTATTCCTGGAGATCCAGAAGAAGCAAAGCGTCCGACTTTAGCAATTGTCACAGCGATAAATCTTGAGAACCCGACTGAATTTACTTCAAGCTGTGTTGCAGACACTATTAGTACGGTTTATGCATCGCATAATAATGTTTTTTTGGTAGCGAATGAATCTTTTGGTATTTGGTGGGGCGGTAGCTCGGACAGCACAGTTTATCAGGTAGGTATTGATACGGGGGCACCGGTGTACAAAGCGATGAGTGATATTTCCGGCACAGTGGGCTGGAATCAACCTTACCGTTTGAGTGAGTATGAAAATCACTTGAGAGTGCTTACTTCAAAAGGCTTAGACCATCAGTTACATATTCTTGGATTAGACAATGATGCTATGACGTTGGTGTCTAGTTTGCCAAATGAACAGCACCCAGAAGATATTGGTAAAAAAGGAGAAGATATCTACTCTGTTCGTTACCAGAGTGATCGGGTTTATATTGTTACCTTTTTAAGAATGGACCCTTTTTATGTGGTGAATTTAGCCGATCCTGTTAACCCCTTTATTGAGGGCGAATTGGAGCTACCAGGCTTTTCGACCTACCTGCATCCTTTTAATGATAATTTGGTTTTTGGTCTTGGTCGTGGGGGTACTGACTTACGGGGTACGTGGTTTGGTTCCTTGAAAATGGCTTTATTTGATGTGTCTGACCCTGCGTCGCCTATTGTGAAAGATGAAATTATTTTGGGAGGAGACTATACCTCTACTCCTGCTTTGTATAATCCGAGAGCATTGAATTTCTTTTCTCGTGAAGAGGGCACCCGGTGGCAACTGAGCCTGCCAGTGGCCGTTTACGATGATGAGAATCAATGGAAGCACGATGCTTTATATCTGCTGGATATCACTATGGATGATCACGCCAATGGCGCAGGCATGACGTTGCATGGTGCCCTCAAAGGCAGTGAAAGAGATGCTGAGCTTCAGCAGAATAACTCTCTGGAATATGCAAGAGGTCTATTTAAGGGTGATTTTGTGCATTTTATATATGAAGGGTCGATCAGTACACAAAGCTGGTTGTCGGATGTCTTGGATTTAGAGGGCTAGTTCGTATAACTCGGTTCTGAATTTAGACAAAGGTTAGTCAGAACAAATTTTTATTTTTGGGCGCTGGGATGCGCCCTTTTTTTGGTTGGGCTATCTACTACGCTTAAATTATCAGGTCGGCTGGAGGTTGTGGTGGGCAATGGTACTCTTCCACTGTAATGCCATTATCGACACTATATAAATGTACATCAAAACCCCATAGGCGATGTATGTGTTTTAGTACTTCATCAGTACTATCACCAAGCGGGACTCTGTTATTCGGCGTATGCCTTAAGATTAAAGAACGGTCGCCTCTGAGGTTAACATCCCAAATCTGAATGTCAGGTTCTTTCATGCTTAGGTTGTATTGTTTTGACAACTGTTCACGTACATAGCGATAGCCTATCTCATCATGAATTCCTGTGACTTCATACTCCTCTAATTTATCGTCATCTTTAATGGCAAAGAGCTTTAAATCTCGAATGACTTTTGGCGAAAGGTACTGCAGGATGAAGCTTTCATCTTTAAAATTGCGCATGGCAAAATCTAGCGTTTCTAGCCATTCAGATCCGGCAATCTCAGGGAACCATTCTTTATCTTCATCTGTCGGTTCTTCGCAGATACGGCGTATATCCTGGAACATAGAGATCCCCAGGGTGTAAGGGTTAATGCCGCTATACCATTTACTGTCAAAGGGGGGTTGGTAAATGACGCCCGCATGTGATTTTAAAAACTCGATCATAAAGCCCTCATCAACCAGTTTTTCCTCATATAGTTGGTTCATGATGGTGTAGTGCCAAAAACTAGCCCAACCCTCATTCATTACCTGGGTTTGTCGTTGAGGGTAAAAGTACTGCGCTATTTTACGTACAATTCTCAAAACTTCTCGTTGCCAAGGCGCAAGTAAAGGAGCATTTTTCTCGAAAAAATACAAAATATTTTCTTGCGGTTCTTCAGGAAAGCGAGACTTGGGCCCGTGATCATCTTGGTCATGGCTCACCGGTATCGTTCGCCATAATTCATTTACTTGCTGTTGTAGATGCTCTTCTCTTTCTTGTTGGCGTTTTTGTTCTTCTTCAGGCGATATAGGGGCTGGACGCTTATAGCGGTCAACGCCATAGTTCATGATGGCGTGACAGGAATCTAAGAAACTCTCAACTTCTTCAATGCCATAACGTTGTTCACACTCGGCTATGTAATTCTTCGCGAACAAGAGGTAATCAATAATGGCATCGGCATCGGTCCAGGTTTTGAACAGATAATTTCCTTTAAAAAATGAATTATGACCATAGGCAGCATGTGCGATAACGAGAGCCTGCATCATCATGGTGTTTTCTTCCATGAGATAGGCAATACACGGGTTAGAGTTAATAACAATCTCGTAGGCTAAACCCATCTGACCGCGCTTGTAGCCTTTTTCACTTTGTAAGAATTGTTTGCCAAATGACCAATGATGGTAACCTAATGGCATGCCCACTGAGGAGTACGCATCCAACATTTGTTCGGCACTGATAATTTCTATTTGGTTTGGGTAAGTGTCCAGATTAAAGTTTTTGGCAATTCTTGCAATTTCTTCATCATATTTTTCAATTAATGCAAAAGACCATTCAGATCCTTCCGAAATATAGTTGGACTGTTTTATCTCTTGGTCATCTTTTTTACTTTTTTTACTGGCCGTCATGCGGGTTTCCTTTGAAAGAGCTCTCGAAATACCGGATAAATATCGGCTTCAGTTTTAATGTTTTGCATGGCAAAACACTCTTCAAATTCTGCGCTTACTTTTTCATATTCATGCCAAAGCATTTGATGGTCAAGTTGAGTAATTTCGATGTAAGAAAAGTATTGCACGCTGGGTAAAATATTTTCTCGTAGTAGCTTTGAACAAACAGGGGAGTCATCGTTCCAATTATCGCCATCAGAAGCTTGGGCTGCGTATATATTCCAGTCAGATGCGGGGTAGCGTTGTTTGATGACTTCGTCCATTAGCTTCAAGGCACTTGAGACGATGGTGCCACCAGTTTCTCTGGAATAAAAGAATTCTTGCTCGTCTACTTCTTTTGCGCTGGTATGGTGTCGAATAAATACCACATCAATTTTTTTGTAATTACGTTTCAAAAACAAATACAGAAGGATATAGAAGCGCTTTGCTATGTCTTTGTGTAATTGAGTCATTGAACCTGAAACATCCATTAGACAGAACATCACAGCGCTTGTGCTTGGGACGGGTTGTTTAATGTGTTGATTAAACTTCAGATCAAATTCGTCAATCCAAGGTATTTTCTTGATACGTTTTTTTAGTTTTTCTAGTTGTTCATTTAATTCTTTGAGGAGTGCGTCCTCTTCTGGATTTGATGGCTTGAAATTCAGAATTTCAATTTCTAATTTTTTAATTTTATCGCGAGATTTCCCTGTTAATGCTATTCGCCTTCCATAGGCTTTTTGTAGAGAACGAACCACGTTGATTTTTGACGGGTTACCTTTATTTGCAAAACCAGCTCGGAGATATTTGTAGGAACTGGTGTCTTTAAGCTGTTTTTTAATTAGGTTGGGTAATTCTAAATCCTCAAACATGAAGTCGAGGAATTCTTCTTGGGAAATTTGAAACACAAATTCGTCAAGACCTTCACCTGAGTCACCAGCTTGGCCGTCACCAACGCCACCGCCGCCTTCTTCACCTTGGGGTTTTGGTAACATGTCTCCGCTTGAAAAGTCTCTGTTTCCTGGATTGACCGTTTCACGCATGCCGCCCTGTCCCGGTCGGAAAGTTGGCTCATCAAGGTCTTTCCCTGGAATGCTTATATTTTCACCGCGTTCAATATCAGTGATGCTACGTTTGCCAACAGCTTCTGTTACCGCTTTTTTGATATGCCCACGATAACGTCTTAAAAAGCGCTCACGGTTTACGGCGCTTTTGTTTTTACCGTTGAGTCTACGATCTATGATATGGCTGATGCCCATCCTGACTCCTAATTACATTGACTAAAGCTATTGTGCAATTTTTCAGTCAATGCTTTTGTATCGAATCAAACGGTGCCACTTTAATTCAGTTACGACATAATACTTTGAATTACTGTGCTCACCGTATTGTTAACCGCCAGTTTATTGGGATTTACGCACGCGTAAATACCACTCAGCAAGTAGACGTACCTGTTTTTCGGTATAACCACGTTCCACCATTCTTTGTACAAACTGCTCGTGTTTGTTACTGTCTTCATTAGAGCCTTTCGCGTTGAATGAGATCACCGGAAGAAGGTCTTCGGTATTAGAGAACATCTTTTTCTCGATCACAGATCTTAGTTTTTCATAACTTAACCAAGAAGGGTTCTTGCCGTTGTTATTGGCTCGTGCGCGTAGCATAAAGTTGACAATTTCATTTCTGAAATCTTTCGGGTTGCTGATGCCAGCGGGCTTTTCAATCTTTTCCAACTCTTCATTGATCGCTGCCCGATCAAATATTTCTCCAGTCTCAGGGTCTCGGTATTCCTGGTCTTGAATCCAAAAGTCAGCATAGGTGACATAGCGATCAAAGATATTCTGGCCATATTCGGAATAAGATTCTAAATAGGCAGTTTGAATTTCCTTGCCAATAAACTCAACGTAATGAGGTGCCAGAAACTCTTTGATAAAGCGTAAGTACTGATCAGCTGTTTCTTGAGGGAACTGTTCTTGTTCAATCTGTTTCTCAAGTACATAGAGTAGATGAACTGGATTGGCTGCAATTTCCGAGGTGTCGAAATTAAATACTCGTGACAAAATCTTGAAAGCAAAGCGGGTAGACAAACCGTCCATACCTTCATTTACGCCAGCATTATCTTTATATTCTTGAATCGATTTAGCTTTTGGGTCGGTGTCTTTGATATTTTGGCCATCATAGACTTTCATTTTTGATGAAATAATAGAGTTTTCAGGTTCATGTAAGCGAGACAGAACAGAAAACTGGGCCAGCATATTAAGCGTGTCTGGCGCGCAGGGCGCATCTGACAAAGAACTATTCTGAAGCAGTTTTTGATAGATTTTTATTTCTTCAGTGACTTTCAAACAATAGGGTACTTTGACTATTGATATTCGATCTAAAAATGCTTCGTTGTTTTTATTGTTCCGGAAGGTTTGCCACTCAGATTCGTTCGAATGTGCCAGGATAATGCCTTCGAAAGGAATGGCGCTCATTCCTTCAGTTGAATTGTAATTACCTTCCTGAGTTGCTGTGAGTAATGGATGTAATACTTTAATGGGCGCTTTAAACATTTCGACAAACTCAAGCAAACCTTGGTTTGCTAAACATAAGCCGCCACTAAAGCTGTAAGCGTCAGGATCATCTTGTGAATAGTCTTCTAACATGCGGATATTTATCTTGCCGACTAAGGCTGATATATCCTGATTATTTTCATCGCCGGGCTCTGTTTTTGCAATAGCGGTTTGATCCAGAATTGATGGCCATAGTTTCACGATTCTGAATTTACTAATATCGCCGCCGTATTCATGTAAGCGTTTAACTGCCCACGGTGACATGATAGAGCCTAAATAACGCTTATCAATACCGTACTCTTCTTTTAGAATATCCCCATCTTCATCAACGTTAAACAAAGATAAAGGGCTCTCATTAACAGGCGAATCTTTAATGGCGTAAAAGGGCTCTTTTTGCATTAATGATTTTAGCTTTTCGGCAAGCGAAGACTTACCCCCACCAACAGGGCCTAATAAGTAAAGTATCTGCTTTTTTTCTTCAAGGCCTTGAGCGGCATGTTTAAAGAAGGAAACAATTTGTTCTACGCACTCTTCCATGCCATAGAAAGCACTAAATTCAGGGTAGCGTTTAATAATTTTGTTTGAAAAAATTCGGCTTAAACGAGGGTCTTTGGCGGTATCCACCAATTCGGGTTCGCCAATGGCGCGCAAAATTCTTTCTGCGGCAGTAGAGTATGCGCTTGAATCATCTTTACAGAGAGTAAGATATTCTTCTAAAGAAAACTCCTCTTGTTGAGTGAGTTCATACCTGGATTTGTAATGACTGAAAATACTCATAACGCCCCCTAAAGGTGATGCAATCACCGCTGTGATTACATGGAGTTAGTATCTGTGTTTTTATTTATCATTTCACTTAAAGTAATCGGCCGAAATAGTAGAATATTAATGCTGGGTGTTAAATTAAGTCTAGTCCAAATTATTAAAATTATCTTGATGGACGGGTAAAATTTAATGATTTGTCACAAATTTGAACAATAAAAAATAACAGGGGAAACAGACTGAGTGAACAGTCTGCTTTAAAAGGGAGAGGGTTTCTGAATAGCAAAAATACTAAAAAGTTATTTTTTCTCGATCACTCAAGCCTAGGTTGTCCCAAATTTTAAGGCTGGGCTCTGCTTGGTTCAATGTGTAGAAGTGGATGCCTGGTGCACCACCTTCAAGTAATTCCTCGCACATTTTAGTGACAACCTCTTCGCCAAATTTTTGGATGCTGGTTAAGTCATCTCCGTAAGCTTGTAGTTGTTTTTTAATCCATCTCGGAATCTCAGCACCGCACATATCGCTGAAACGAACCAAGTTACTGTAATTAGTAATGGGCATAATGCCAGGTACGATGGGGATATTAATACCCATTTTTTCTGTACGCTCAATAAAGTTGAAATAGGCATCAGCGTTGTAAAAGTATTGTGTAATAGCGCTATTTGAACCCGCATCAACTTTCTTTTTAAAATTGATTAGGTCATCTTCAGCGGTGGCAGCTTGAGGGTGAAACTCAGGATATGCTGCTACTTCGATATTAAAATGGTCGCCGCTATGTTTGCGAATGAAGGCAACTAACTCATCTGCGTATCTTAATTCACCAGCCGAACCCATACCGGAGGGTAGGTCGCCACGAAGTGCAACAATTCTACTGACACCATTTTCAATATATTGATCTAAAAGTGTGGAGATATTCTCTAAGGTAGAGCCTACACATGACAGGTGAGGTGCTGTAGATATGCCCTGATCATGAAGGTTAAGCACAGTTTCCATTGTGCGCTCTTGTGTAGAACCGCCCGCACCATATGTTACTGAAAAAAAGTCCGGCTTACGGCGAGCTAGTTCATCGCGAACGGTTTGAAGTTTTTCTTTTCCTGCGGGTGTCTTTGGCGGGAAAAATTCAAAACTGAAACGACGTTTGAACTGTTTCTGGCTATTCATGTTTATGTCTCTATTAAAAATTTTGTTGAAACAGAAAACTGGATTTCCAGTTTTCTGTTTCCTTTTTTGCTAGTACTTATAAGACTCAGGCTTGTATGGCCCTTCAGATGGTACGTTAATATATTCAGCTTGTTGGTTAGTCATCTGAGTGATAACGCCGGCAAAACCTTCAACCATGTCACGCGCAACTTCTTCGTCTAATTTCTTGGGTAGTACTTTAACGTATAAAGCTTCTTTCTTTTCAGACTCAGGTAAGTCAGCAAACTTACGCTCGTAAAGGTAAATTTGAGCAAGAACCTGATTCGCGAATGAACCATCCATAATACGTGAAGGGTGACCCGTTGCATTCCCTAGATTAACCAGTCGGCCTTCTGATAATAGAATCAGATGATCGTTTTCAGCTTTGTTACGGTAAATCTTGTGAACTTGAGGTTTAACTTCATCCCATTCCCAATTTTTACGCATAAAAGCGGTGTTGATTTCACTATCAAAGTGACCAATGTTACACACAACTGCGCCGTTTTTAAGCGTTTGAAGCATGAACTCGTCACATACATCAACGTTACCAGTCGTCGTTACGATCAGGTCAGTACTGCCCATCAGCGTTGTATTGATGCAATCAAGCGTGCTGGTATTAATGCCGTCAATATAAGGTGAAACAACTTCAAAACCATCCATGCAAGCCTGCATGGCGCAAATAGGGTCGATTTCAGAAATACGTACAATCATACCTTCTTGGTTAAGAGAGGCGGCTGAACCTTTGCCCACATCGCCATAACCGATCACTAGGGCTTTTTTGCCTGCTAGTAAATGGTCGGTGCCTCTTTTAATAGAGTCATTCAGGCTGTGGCGGCAACCATACTTATTATCATTTTTGGACTTAGTGACCGAATCATTTACATTGATTGCAGGCACTTTAAGTTCGTCTTTTTCGAGCATATCGAGTAGACGATGAACACCTGTGGTTGTTTCTTCTGAAATACCATGGATTGCATCAAGCATTTCTGGGTACTTATCATGTACCATCTCGGTTAAGTCGCCGCCATCATCAAGAATGATGTTTGCTGCCCATGGCTTGTCACTACCTGTTTCGTCCAGAATAGTTTGCTCAATACACCAAAGGAATTCTTCTTCGGTTTCGCCCTTCCATGCGAAAACAGGAATGTTTGCGGCTGCAATTGCGGCGGCTGCATGATCCTGAGTTGAGAAAATATTACATGAAGACCAGCGAACATCAGCACCTAAATCGATTAATGTCTCGATTAGGACCGCTGTTTGAATTGTCATGTGGATACAACCCATAATTTTAGCGTCAGCTAAAGGCTGTTCTTTTTTGTATTTACGACGAAGCGCCATCAATGCAGGCATTTCACCTTCTGCAATTTCAATTTCTTTACGGCCCCATTCTGCCAAGCTCATGTCTGCTACTTTATAATCTGTAAAACTCATTTCGTTAACCTCTAAATTTTCATGTTTTCAATTAATTAATATATGTATCGCGGCTTTTATAGCCCTGCATCAGCTTTAAGTGCCGCAGCTTTGTCGGTTCTTTCCCAAGTGAACTCAGGCTCTGTTCTACCAAAATGACCATATGCGGCAGTGGCACGATAAATTGGACGACGTAAATCAAGCATGTCGATAACGCCTTGAGGGCGTAGGTCAAAATGCTTGCGTACTAATTCTTCAATCTTACTTTCGGCAATTTTGTGTGAGCCAAAGGTATTTATAGCAATAGATGTAGGTTCTGCAACGCCAATCGCATATGAAACTTGAATTTCACAACGATCTGCTAATCCAGCAGCAACGATATTTTTAGCAACATAGCGAGTTGCGTAGGCAGCGGAGCGATCAACTTTTGAAGGGTCTTTTCCTGAAAATGCACCGCCGCCATGACGTGCCATACCACCGTAGGTATCTACTATGATTTTACGACCGGTCAATCCACAGTCACCAACTGGTCCGCCAATCACGAAGTTACCAGTAGGGTTGATATGAAAAAGCGTGTCACTATGTAGCCATTCAGACGGTAGAACCGGCTTAACGACTTCTTCCAAAATAGCTTCACGCAAATCATCTAATTTAATGCCAGGATCATGTTGCGTTGACAGTACAACGGCATCAATAGCGACAGGCTTGCCGTTTTCATAGCGTAATGTTACTTGGCTTTTTGCATCTGGACGCAACCAAGGTAATGCACCGTTTTTACGTAGTTGTGCTTGCTTTTCAACCAAGCGATGAGCATAAAAGATCGGTGCTGGCATTAATACTTCGGTTTCGTTGGTAGCATAACCAAACATTAAACCTTGATCGCCTGCGCCTAAGTCTTTATTTCCGCCTTCATCAACACCCATTGCAATGTCTGCAGATTGTTTGCCAATGGCATTCAATACTGCACAAGATGCACCGTCAAAGCCAACATCAGAACTGTCGTAACCGATGTCTAGAATAACTTCACGAATCAGATCTTCTAAATCGATGTATGTGCTGGTACGTACTTCGCCCGCTACGATCGCCATGCCTGTTTTGACCATTGTTTCTACGGCAATACGTGCGTTAGGGTCATCCTTAATGATGGCGTCAACAATTGCATCGGAAATTTGGTCAGCCATTTTATCTGGGTGGCCTTCAGAAACTGATTCTGAGGTAAATAAAGAATATTCGCTCATTTTAATGTCCTATTTTCATGGTTTTTCTAGCAGCAAATATAGCTGCATAATTTGATTTTACTACTTTGGTTTGAAGAATTTACGTAATTGAATTTGAAATCCATTGCGTAAACCGATGTATAAACTTTTGCTTTCTTTAAAGTGTGCTATCTGTGCCCAGTTTGTGAGTTCTTCAGTTTCGAACCCGAGCCATAAGTCACCACAATTTTCTTTAACCCACTCTTGGTTGTGGTGAGATAGCTCGCACACGATGAGTATGCCGCCGGGATTTAAAAAATTGAAAACATCTTTAAAAATTTGAGATGGCCTGGGTACATGATGTAGGACCATATTCATCAAAACGGCATCAACGGGTTGTTTGTGTGGGATGTATGATTGGGTGTCACCTAAATGAAACTCAATATTACTTAACCTTTCTTTTGCTGCATAAGTACTTGCTTTATTAAGCATGTCCTCAGAATTATCTAAAGCGATGATGTTCTCAAAATTTTGACTAAGCTGTTTTAAAAATAAGCCTTCACCAGGGCCTAGTTCAAGTATGGTTGACGATTTGGGTAAGTTCTCCTGCATCAATAGTTCTAAGCTGGCGTCTGCATATTGCTTATGATTAGCAATGAGTTCTTGTTGTTCTTGAAATCTATCAGCGTTCTTTGCAAAAAATGCTTGGCTTTGAAGAGAGCGCTGTTGTTGTATTAGTTGAATTTTAGAATAACATTGCTTGTCTAAATCGAAACGGTCAATTAGTGCAAATAAATTAGATATGGCTTCTTTATCAAACGATTCAGATTGATTGAAAGGGCGACGATAGAAAACAGCATTACCTTCTCGTTGTGCTTCCACTAAACCTGATTGACTAAGAACTTTGAGATGATGGCTCATACCGGATTGTTTTGTTTCAAATAACTGGGTCAGCTCCATTACACCAAAGGTATCAAATTTTAATACCTGTAAAATCTGTACCCGCAAAGGGTCCCCACATGCTTTAAGTGCTTGGCTAAAAGACAATAAGTCTAGATCAGGGGATTTAGAAAGGCCTGATAATAGTTTTGCAGATGTAACGGGGGGAGTAGATGACATGCCAGAAGTATATCAATATTTATTGATATATCAAGACCTATATCAATAAATATTGATATAGGTCTTTGTTGCGGCCGGATTAGAATAACAAATTATCAATATTCTCTTCTGGATCAAAGATAACTGTCGTGGGTTCGAGTTTTCTAGGCAATTTAAGTGTAAAGGTTGATCCTTGTTCTAGTTCAGATTCGATAGAAATGCAGCCATTCATCTGTTGAGACGTAAGGTTAACGTAATACAGGCCTAAGCCCACACCATAATGACGTCGATTATGTTCTGTGTTGAGCTGACCTATTTCTTTAAAAATGAGTTCATGATTAACTTTGTCAATACCAATGCCTGTATCTTTGATGCTAATAACAATGTATTCAGCTTTTTCATCATTAATTTCTAATGAGGCAGAGATATCAATGCTTCCTTCATCTGTGAATTTTAGCGCATTATCCATCAGGTGATTAATCATTGAGCTAATCTTTTTTGCATCGTCATAGCTTGTTAAATCCCCGGGGCAGGAAATGTTGAATTTAATACCTTTTTGATTGGCGACTTCGTTGAATTGAGCTCGAAGCAGAAGTAATAAGCTTTCCAGCTGTATTAACTCCAGTTGATTAGCCGATTTGTCACTCGACTCATTAGATATATCAATCAGCGTAGTCACGATGGTATTCATTTGACTGGTGCTGTCGACAATTCTATTCAATGCATCAACTCCCGTTACACCTAATGGATTGTCTGCATTTTTAGACGCTAGCGCTTTAGAAAATCCTAAAATACCATTCAAGGGGGTGCGTAACTCATGGCTTAAAGTGTTCAAAAAGGCTTGCTTAGATGCTTCAGCATTCTTTAAATTCTCTTCAACCCCTAGGGCCTGAGCAAAGCGATTGGCGGCGTCACACAGCATCACCAAGGTATCGGATATGCGTCCCATCTTCGCTTCATCTTCAACAGGAAGACCGTTTATTAGTAATGTGATACTTTTATGGTTTGTCTGGATAAACCTGTCAGCTTGAACAAGGCGATCTAGCTTTTTGTTCATCAACATAAGGCTTTTGCTGTTTTGGTCAATACGACCATCGGATGAGAAATAGTGGTGTTCTTTGAGTCCTTTGATTTCTAGTAAGGATGTTTCAGAGTAACAGGAGGTGGCCTCAAACAGATAATTGGCCAATTCTTCATAGCTCTTTGCTTTTAGGGCGCTTTTAACGAAAGTGACAATGCCACCTAAATCACTAGAGTTTTCCATGGCGAGCAACGCCATATTACTGACTTCTTCAATTTGAGTGTTTAGTTCTTTTTTTGTCTTATTGTAATCAATAAAATGACTGACTTTGCTTAGCAGTTCGTCTGGACCGTGCGGTTCAATAATTAAGCCGTGTGCTTCAGTTTTAAAATACAGCTCTTTCTCTTTTTGAGAGATAGATTTAGTGATTAATAGTGAGGGTAATATCTTGCTTGAAGAGCTTTTTTTGGCATTAATGCAGTTTTGAACTGCTTCCCGAGGATTATTGTCATCGCTGACAATAATCAAGTCGATCCGGTGTGCAATTGCGTCATCTTCCCATGCCTTTTCGCTATGCTCGTAATGCACAGAAAACCCTTGGTCTTCCAAAAAAGTTACATCTTTTTGGATAGCGGCTTTATCCGGTGCAATCCAGGTTATGTGTGTGTTTGAATAAGGCATATTGACTCGTTTATTTATTCAGAACTTCATATAAACCTTCTAGTACGGCGCCTAATTCTCCTTCCAGTTCGGAGATGTCACCTTTCATTTTTTCTAGCCTTTCACTGGCAGAGTAAGCCAAACTCATGAGTTGCTCTTCCTGATCCTCATCTAATCCTAGATTAAACAGTTTACTTTCGAGCTCTGTGATCATATCTAACATTACAGATCGAGTAGTTTCATCATGAATAGTTAGTTTTTTGGTGAGCTCTTTCACCTGTTTTTCGGTGATTTTTATCACTCGCCCTAGTACATCATGCCTTTGGTTTTTCATTGAGAGATGTTCTTTAATGCTGAGCAGTCGTCCATCACAAATACTGGACAGTACGACAAGATGATCTTTAAAGCGGCCATACTTGCTTTCATCATCCACCGGCATATCGTTAATAATTAGACCTAATTGTTCAGAGCAGACTAAGGTGCGAACGCCGATACTGATGATGCGGTCTTTAGAGTTTTTAAATTTATTCAGAACCCGCGCTTCCATAGAGTCGGGGGTGCAGTTGATGTAGTGGTTGGTTGTGTCATATACCACTGCTGAAGCATCCAAGCCGAACCCTCCAGCGACTTCACATAGCTTTTCACCAATGCCTTCTAATGTAGCAACGTCTTGTGATGTTTTAACAAATTCGATGATTTGGCCTAGCTCGCTACTAGACGTCATGGCTTCCATGGCAACTTGCATGGCGTTATTGGCATCGTCTTTTGCTTTGCTTATTTCACCATGCTTACTTAGCTGCTCTATGATTTTTTCGACGAGTAATCCAGGGTCAATCGGTTTGGTAATGTACTCATCGCCTCCCGCTTCAAAGCCCGCTAGGCGCTCTTCTACATTATCCATTGCGGAGACAAAAATGATCGGAATAGTGGCCGTGTTAGAGCAGGTTCGAAGTTTGGCGCATACTTCATAGCCGGTCATGCCTGGCATGTTAACATCTAGCAATATCACGTCAGGGATTT